>OFFE01000221.1_pt1 | contig 50642 bp, 37 predicted proteins | sample 1521371 | NCBI WGS metagenome assembly OFFE01 (sample SAMEA3504131, study PRJEB24116) | mouse gut metagenome | biome: mouse gut; feature: mouse-associated habitat; material: faeces | place: Denmark | collected 2011 | reverse complement strand
TAGATTGCCCCTGTTTCATGCGCAGTGGTGCCAACGCGGGGCATGGGGGTTTACTATGAAAGCCCCTGCACCACTACGGCACCGCCAAGTGTTTTTGTGCACCCCTTGCACAAAAACTGAGACAGCATTGCGCCAAACCGCATGCTCTTGCGGTTTGTGTGCATCATCAAAACCCCCGGCTTTTATGGATGATGGTGCGGCTGGCCGCATGGGGGTTTGATTGGGAATTTGACTGTATTGTCAAGAATGGCACGCCCAAACAACGGGGCGTGCCTGAAATCTGTGTCCGTTCCGGGAATCACCGGTTTGCCAGCTCTGCGGCAAGTTCTTCCCAGGTCACATCCTTCTCCACCATAAGCACCATCATATGATAGAGAAAATCGCTCATCTCATATTTTATCTCATTGGCATTGGGGTTTTTGGCGGCAATGACGATCTCCGTGGCCTCCTCCCCCAGCTTTTTCAGAATTTTATCCAGCCCTTTGTCAAAGAGATAATTGGTATAGGACCCTTCCTTGGGATGGACTTTCCTGTCTTTTATAATATCCAGCACCTCTCCCAGAACCAGAAGGGGATTGGAGGCTTCCTCGTAATCTTTTCTGGTAATTTCGTTGAAAAAACAGCTCCTTGCCCCAGTATGGCAGGCGGCGCCCACCTGGGAAACCTTTGCCAGTATGGTGTCCATGTCACAGTCCGCAGTGAGGCTTTTCACATACTGGAAATGCCCGCTGGTCTCCCCTTTCAGCCAGAGAGAATTCCGGCTGCGGCTGAAATAAGTCATTCTGCCGTTGCGGGTGGTCTGGTCATAGGCCTCCTCATTCATGTAAGCCATCATCAGTACTTCCCGGGTGCGGTAATCCTGCACGATCACAGGCACCAGGCCTTCCGGATTCTTCTTAAAATCATCCCACTTGAACGCCGCCTCAAAAGTCTCCACCTGAATGCCGTTTTCCCTGCAAAGTCCTTTCAGGGCCAGAATATCCTTGTAATTGTCGTTTATGGCATTGCCCGTGACCCCGCACACAGCGTCGTGGGAAAAGATTTCCATCAGCTTATTCAGGGCAATCTGGTTCACCTGCACAAAAAAAGGCAGGCTGGTCGCATTCTCAGTCTCCCGGATCTGATGGGGATTCATCAGCAGGAGTCCGGACACATACTGTTCCAGTTCTCCCCGGCTGGCCTGGACCACATCCGCGTCCTCGTAGGATGCCAGGATTTTGTCCCTGCCGAATTTCAGGGAAACTTCCCGGGTGATGGCAATATTACTTTCTTTCGTATAATCCAGAACGGCACGCCGGCAGCCCGCGTAGAGAAGCTTTTTCACATCCTCCATACGCTTTATATTGCCCGCCCCGATGACTTCCATCTCTGCCTCCGCGCAGATTTCCTTTATGATATCCAGAGCTTCTTCCTGTTCCGCGTCGTCTTTTGACATATCGAACACAATCAGTCCATCCGCATTGTTCTCATTGTACAGCCGCACCAGCCGCAGGGGATCCGTCTCCACCACGGTCAGATCCGTCATGCGTCTCACCGCATGCCCGTGGTACAGATAAATACAAGGTACAAATTTTTTCATCACCATAGTCATCCTCCGTACTTTTCCTTGATTTCCGCAGCCGCAGGGACATTCATGTCCCTGCCCCCGGCCTTACAGACAGCCCCTGGTGCCTAGCACGTCTTCCACACGGGACTCCGTTCCACGGCCACCGGCCCTACAGACAGCCCTTGGTGCTCAGCACATCTTCCACGCGGGGCTCCATTCCCACGGCCTGGTCCAGCGCCTTTGCAAATGCCTTAAAGGATGCCTCTATCATATGATGGGTATTCTGGCCATCCAGCATTTTGATGTGCAGATTCATGCCTGCGCTGTAAGATACCGCATAGAAGAATTCCCGTACCAGTTCCGTATCCAGTCCCCCTGCCTGCGCCGCCGGAAACCGGCAGTCAAAATTCAGAAACGGCCGCCCGCATAAATCCACGGCGCACATTGCCAGGGCATCATCCATGGGCAGAATGAAAAATCCGTAACGCCGGATTCCCTTTTTGCCCCCTGCCGCCTCCGCTATGGCCTTTCCCAGCACAATGCCCGTGTCTTCCACGGTGTGATGTCCATCCACATGCAAATCTCCCTGCACATGGCATTTCAGGTCAAAAAATCCATGTCTGGAAAATCCTTCCAGCATATGGTCAAAAAAGCCGATTCCCGTGGAAATATCGGATTCTCCTTTTCCATCCAGATTCAGGACAAGACGGATATCCGTCTCCTTTGTCTTTCTGGACACTTCTGCTTTCCGCATCGATTCTACGCTCCTGTTTTTTCAGCTTTGGGGGATATGGCCCCATATTTCCCATTATTCTTCAAATCTCATTTTGATACTGTTGGCATGGGCTGTCAGGCCTTCGCTTTCGGCAAAAAGTTCAATATCTTTATGTACTTTCTCCAATGCCGCGCCGGAATATGAGATAATACTTGTCTTTTTCAAAAAATCATCCACATTCAGCGGCGAGAAAAATTTAGCCGTGCCGTTGGTGGGAAGAATATGGTTCGGTCCCGCGAAATAATCCCCCAGAGGCTCGGAGGAATACTCTCCCAGGAAAATAGCTCCCGCATTGCGTATCTTTGTCATAACTTCATAGGGATTTTCCGTAAGTATCTCCAAATGTTCCGAAGCGATCTCATTGGCCGCCGCCACCGCGTCATCCATGGTATCGGCCACAAGAATGTATCCGTACCGGTCCAGGGACTTTTGGATGATCTCCTTCCGGGACAGCTTTGCGGTAAACACATCCACCTGGGCGGAAACTTTCCCCGCCAACTCCGCGGAAGTGGTGATCAGTATGGCGCTGGCCAGTTCGTCATGTTCCGCCTGGGAAAGAAGATCCGCGGCCACGTACTTCGGGTTTGCCGTCCCGTCCGCCAGAACCAGAATCTCGCTGGGACCGGCTATGGAATCAATTCCCACATATCCATACACGGCTTTTTTGGCCAGGGCCACAAAAATATTTCCCGGCCCTGTAATTTTGTCCACCCTGGGCACGGACTCCGTGCCGAAAGCCATGGCTGCCACCGCCTGGGCGCCGCCTGCTTTGTAAATCCTGTCCACCCCTGCAATATGGGCCGCAACCAGGGTTCCCGGATTTACTTTACCATCTGGCCCGGGCGGCGTGGTCATGATGATCTCCCCCACCCCCGCCACTTTGGCAGGTATCACATTCATCAGCACACTGGAGGGATACGCCGCCTTTCCCCCGGGGACATAGACTCCGGCCCTGGCGATGGGGGTAATCTTCATCCCCAGAAGGGAACCGTCTTCTTTCGCGTCAAACCAGCTGCTGTGCAGCTGCTTCCGGTGAAAATCCCGGATATTCTCCGCGCTGCGGCGTATGACATGAACCAGTTCCCCGTCCAGGCTCTCATAGGCCTTACGGATTTCCGCTTCCGTCACCTGTATATTTTCCCGGTTCAGTTCAAAATGATCAAATTTCCGCGTGTACTCAAACAACGCTTCGTCTTTTTTCTGCCTTACGGTTTCAACTATCTCATTGACCGCACTTTCATATTCGGAATAGTGATTGGGACTCCGCTTTAGTAAGTCGTTTAAGATATCTGCCCTGGTTTCATCAGTGAGTTTTACGATTCTCATGCCTATCAGTCTCCTTTTTAACGTTCATTTTGCAGTTTCATCACGATTTCCCGGATACGGCTCCGCTCCATCTGCATACTCACGGGGTTGACAATCATTCTGGCGGAAAGCTGGCAGATTTCCTCCAGCACCTCCAGGCCGTTTTCCTTCAGTGTGGAACCTGTTTCCACAATGTCCACAATAACCTCCGACAATCCCACCAGAGGCCCAAGTTCCACGGAGCCATTCAGTTTGATAATGTCCACCGTCTGGTGTTTTTTATTATAAAAATAATCTTTTGCAATGTTGGGATACTTGCTGGCCACCCGGATCCGTTCATGGTGCAGCAGCAGTTCCCTGCTCTCCTGTGGTCCGCAGACACACATCCTGCATTTTCCGAACCCCAGGTCCAGCACCTCATACACATTTCTGTTTTCCTCCAGAACCGTGTCGCTTCCCGCGACACCGATGTCCGCGGCGCCGTATTCCACATAGGTGGGCACATCCGGCCCCTTTGCCAGGAAAAATTTCAGCTTCCATTCCTCATTCACGAAAATCAGTTTCCGGGTCTTTTTATCCTTCATTTCCTCGCAGGAAATCCCAAGTTTCTCAAATAATTCCAGTGTCTGGTATGCAAGCCTCCCCTTTGCCAGCGCAAAAGTCAGATATCTCTCCTCATGCATTTTCCTGCTCCTTCCAAAATGGTTTTCCCGCAGGCGGCGCTGCCGTCTGACGCGGCACATATCCCGTTTCCCCGCCCTGGTGTTTTTTCCGTCTTCAGGCCTGCCCTTCCTTAGCATGAGGGCAGGCAACCGGTTCCGGCACAAGGGCTGCCGGCACCCCCCGGGAACGAAGTTCCTGCGCCATGGCAAGCTTCTCCTGAAAATTATGCCGGTGATAACGGATTTTCTGCACTTCATCCGGAACCGGAATCCCCATCCCCTGTCTGGACAGGGCTTCCAGGATGCTGTCCACCACCATCACAAATCCCACCGCCGGGGCGTCCTTGCCGAACCGCCTCAGCAATTTGTCATATCTGCCTCCTTTGACAATGGCTTCACCCACCCCGTATGTATAGGCTTTGAAAATCATCCCGGTATAATAACGGTATTTGCTGAGCATTCCCAGATCGAAAGAGACATATTCCGACACCCCGTACTGCTCCAGCAGGGAATACAGCCTCCCCAGCCGTTCCAGGGCTGCCCTGGAGCGGGGATTATCCGCCATGCTTCCGGCCTGGGACAAAGATCCCAGATCGCCCAGCATGTCCGCCGTCTTCAGAAGCAGGCTTTGGCAGCGTTCCTCCACATGCCGCTCTATCAGCAGTTCCCTGGCCCCAAAGTAATTTTTCCCGGAGACAAAGGCCCTCAGATCCATCTCTGTCTCCTCGTCAAGCCCCGCCTCTTCACAGAGGCCCTTAAAATATTCCACATTCCCTATGGCAACCTGAAAACGCTTCAGTCCCGTATTTTTCAGCGCCTGTATCACCAGGGCAATCATTTCCGCGTCTGCCTCCACGGAGGAATCATTGATCAGCTCCGCTCCCATCTGGGTCACTTCTTTGAGCTTTCCCTGCAGACTGGATGTGTTTGTAAAGGTGTTTCCCAGATAGCCGAACCGCAGGGCCCCCTCCTCCTCACAGAAATATTTTGCGGCGCAGCGGGCGATGGAAGGGGTGAAATCCGGCCGCAGTACCAGCGTATTTCCTTCTTTGTCAAAAAATTTATACAGTTCCCTGCTGGGAGTGGTGCCTGTCTCCCGGGAAAACACGTCGAAAAACTCAAAGGTGGGTGTCTGGATATCCTCATAGCCATAGAGCCGGATGATCTCCCGCAGACAATTTTCCACCTGCAGCTTTTCCGCATATTCTTTTCCGTAAATATCCCTGACTCCTTCAGGGGTATGTAACAAATGCTGACTCATATTGATCTCCCTGCCGCCGGGACTGTCTGCCTTGTGGCGGATGCCTTCCCGGAAGCCGTATTGTAAATACCGCAAAACGCGTCATTGCGCATCTATTTCATAATGGATACAGTGCCCGGTGCTTTAATACGGTAACGTATTGCCACGCTGCCAAGGCAAATCAAATGTAGTATATCGAATGACAGGATTTCTGTCAAGCCCTGTCAAACAAATCCTTCTGAAGCATGTCAAGATAGGGAACCAGAATCCCGTGTTTGCGGGGCAGAACATACTCCGGATTCAGTTCCTCGTACCGGAAGCTTTTCCGTCCCCCTTCCCGGGCCCGGTTCCAGAAAAACAATAACATCTGCAGGGGAAGATAATACAGGGTATCCTTGTGGGTGTAATAAATCAGAAAAAAAGAGATTCCCCCCTGTTTTTCAAATTTCTCCATAAACTTCACCTGATGTTCATGAATATTCTGGAGGGCAAACGTATCCGACGCACACTCCTTTGCGTCAAAACACACGGGAAGCCCCTGGACCGCGCCTATGTAGTCCACCGTACTTTTCTGCTCAAAATAAGCCAGTGTGATGTGGCGGTTCTGCTTGTCAATTTTGATGGGGGTTATGGGCGTGGGAATTTTCTGGATCAGCGCAAGTCCCGCATCAGAATATTTTTCATTTGTCCTGTTGATCATATCCTCCAGAGTGGAACCACGCAGTCCCCTGGAATTCCATGTTGCCATAATTCATCTCTGCCTTATCCCTATTGTTTTCCGCTGTACTGCCTATCCCTTTACAAAAGGCTTCCCCTGGGAAACAGTGCCTTCTCAAGGGTGAAAAATAAATCCGGAACCGGCGCACTGATACTTCTGCCCATAATTGCCAGATCCGGGCCGTCAGTTTTTTCCGGAAACACCACCTTGCCCGCATGCAGGAGCTGATGCTCCAGGCCATACCTTTTTTTCAGCCTTACATTCACGGTCTCATTACCATATTTAAAATCGCCGATCAGAGGATGTCCCATCCCGGCCAGATGTGCCCGTATCTGATGGGATTTGCCGGTGATCAGCTCCACCTCCAGCAAGGTATAGTCCCTTGCGGTTTTTAAGGGGGTGTAGACAGTGCGGATTGGAGACTCCTTTTCCTCTCCCTGGGCCCGGGGCCGGCCGGACACGGTCACACGGTTTTGAGAGGCATCCTTTTGTAGATACCCTTCCACGGCCCCGCTCTCCTCCAGCGCGCCCACACAGATGGTCCTATAGTATTTCCGCAGGGTATGCTCCTTGATGCACCGTCCCAGATACTGCAGGCCTTTCAGACTTTTTCCGCAAAGCACGATACCGCTTGTATTCCGGTCCAGACGGTTGCAGACGGAAGGCCGGAACACGGGAAGCTCCTCCGCAAAATCAGGATTCCGGGACAGCAGATATCCCGTGAGCCATTCATTGACGCTCAGATCCCCCGGCGACGCCTTCTGGGTCAGAATCCCGGCCGGCTTATTGACGATCAGACAATCCTCGTCCTCATAGAGCACGCGGATTCCCTGCAGGGTATCATAAGCAGCCATGTATTCCCCCAGCAGCACATTTCTCCTGACCGTGATTTCCCTTCCACCGCTTTCCCGCTCCGGTACTTCTGTGTTCCCTGAAAACCTGGCAATTGTCTCATCCGATAAAAAGAATGTCACCTGGTCCTGCAAAGCCAGGATCTCCCGGCCCTCTGCCTTTTTTCCGTTCAGGGTAATGTTCTTTTTGCGCAGCATTTTATAGAGAAATCCGTTTCCCGCCAGGGGAAGGTATTTATGTAAAAATTTATCCAGCCGCTGTCCGGCCTGGTTTTTTCCGATTAGCACTTTCTGCATATGGGTTCTCCCGGCTTTTATAAAGCAACACTTTTTAAAGTATCCAGAATCAGGGGCGTCACATTTTCTTCCTCCCCCAGATTCTTTATCTGTTCCAGCCGCTCCGTGTATTTGGACAGGCTGGTAAATATTTTTACGGTGGCGTTTTTATGTCCATCCAGTTTCAGAATATGGTCAATATGTTTATAAAAGGCATTTTCGTCAAACTTTTCGTTTTCCGAAAAACCGCATATTGTGTTGCCGCAGACCGTCAGGTGACTGATTACAAAGTTCTTCTTTTCCGAAGTAAATACCATGTCATACAGACAGTGCAGCCCCTGGGTGTGCGCTTCTATTGCCGCGCCGGCCTGGGCGGAACAGCTTTGAAACCGCAGGAACATGATGGCGCCCACCGCGCTTTTGCTGGCGGGAAGACAGCCCAGAACCGCCACAATCCCCAGCAGATTCCCCCGTCTGCCGGTCTGGATATAACCGGCCGCAAACAGCGACAGGGAAATTCCGAAATAGAGTACCGTGCGGATGATCTCATATTTCTTCTGGGAATTCAGATATCCCTTTGTTCCTTTTACTTTATCCGTGGAAAACATTCTCATGAACTGCATTGTCTCTATCATCCTTTCCTTTTCATCCGGTCAACCGCCTTTAACAGAAGGCCGTGGGGCACGGCTTTGGTCAGTCCCCTGAATGCTTTCATGACAAAACCACACACAGATACCGGGCGCATGTAATAAGAATCCTTCAGGGCAAGCCTGACCACCTTCTCCGGGGAAACCATGGCATATTTCTTCACTGCAAGCGTGGATCCCGTTGCCTCCGCAATGTCAAAAAACGGTGTGTCCACGGGTCCGGGACATACGCTGGTAACATAAATGCCGCTCTCTTTCAGCTCCTCTCCCAGGGCCCTGGAAAAATACAGTACATAAGCCTTTGTGGCGGCGTATACCGCAAATCCCGGCTGGGGAAGAAAAGCCGCGCTGGAAGCCATCTGTATGATACGGCTCCCCTGCCTCATATAGGGAATCACCCGCCGGGTCATGTCCGTGAGCGCCTCACAGTTCAGACGGACCATGCCCAGTTCCAGGCCGGCATCCTGCCCGCCAAAGTCCCCCATAATACCGTATCCTGCACAGTTAATCAGCATCCTGACCACTGCCCTGTGCCGAAACAGGGCCTCCTCCAGGTCTTCCAGCTTCCGGCCGTCTGTCATATCCAGCGCAAAAATCCTGGCATTGTGTCTTAATTTTCCGGCCACACTGTTCAGCCGGTCACGGTTCCTGGCCACCAGCCAGAATTCGTCAATATTTTCAAAGTAATCATCCATCTGCAGCGCAAATTCTCTTCCGATCCCTGAAGATGCGCCTGTAATAATCACTATATTCATATTTTCCACCATTTCTGCGCTGCTTTTGCGCATAACGAGCTTGTGAATCTTTTCCCTTCCGCCACTCTGTCCCATATAGTATGGACTAAAACAGGCCGCGGTAATCCTCTATATAATAATCTGCCAGCTGTATTTTTCTCTCCCTGTCGTGCCGGGAATAGTTGTCCTCCACGGCACAGACACGCATACCCGCATTTTTCCCCGCAAGAATTCCGGCCACAATATCCTCAAACACAAGACATCTCTCTGGGGCCACTTTCAGCTGTTTTGCCACAGCCAGGTAAATGTCCGGTGCCGGCTTTCCCCTCTCCACCTCGCTGCCGGTGATGATGCTGGTAAAATATTCCCGCAGATTATGGACGGCGGCCACATTTTCCACCAGCTTCCTGGAATTGCTGGTGGCAATCCCCAGAAGAATGCCCTGCTCCCTGCATCCTTCCAGAAATTCCGGAATTCCCTGCTTCATCGGCACTTCATACATATATTTATCCCATGCCATATGGTTCCAGGTCTCCATAATCGTCTCCACGGAATCCGGTATGGAAAAATGCTCTTTAAAATAAAGGGCAGTCTCTCCGAAACTCATGCCTTCTATGCCGGACTGCAGGTCTTCCGGCAGCGGAATCCCGAAACGTCCCAGATATTCGATATCTATGGCCCGCCACATCCACATGGAATCCACCAGGGAGCCGTCCATGTCAAAAATAACCGCATCAATATCCTGTAACATTTCGTGTCTCATCAGTATCGTTCTCCTCATCCTGGGCAGCTATTTTCTTTTTGCAAAAATCCCCCGGCTTTTCACTTTCCGGCTGGGCGCCGGCTGTCAGTACCCTGATTTCCTCTTCTGTCAGTTCCCGGTACTCCCCGGGAGCCAGCCCTTCATCCAGCTCCAGACCGCCGAAGGAAACTCTCTTTAAGCTCCTGACCCCGTTTCCCACTGCAAGCATCATACGTTTCACCTGATGGAACCTGCCCTCCTGTATGGTGAGCCGTATCTGTCCCGGTTTCAGGACCTCTACCCTTGCCGGCAAAGTGAGGCCTTCCCCGCCGATAGAAACCCCGGATTCCAGCCTGCGGATATCCTCCCTGTCCAGAGGATGTTCCAGCATCACTTCGTAGGTTTTATCCACATGTTTTTTTGGGGAAAGCAGTCTGTGTGCAAGTTCTCCATCATTGGTAAGAAGCAGCAGGCCGGTGGTGTCCTTGTCCAGCCGTCCCACCGGAAAAATGTCCTTCGCACCGCAGCCTTCCAGCAGGGAGATCACAGTCCGGGAAGTGTTGTCCCGGGTGGCGGATACCACGCCCTCCGGTTTATTGAGCATATAGTAGGCATAACGGCGATATGGCAGCCAGTTTCCCCTCAGACACACTCTGTCCGTGAGCTCGTCTATCTTCATCTCGGCATTTTGGGCCGGAATGCCATTCACCGTCACCATATTCTGCCGTATCAGTTTTTTTACCTGGCTTCTGGTTCCCAGGTTCATTTCGCTCAGGAATTTATCAAGGCGCATAGGAAGTCCTTTCCCTTGTTTTTTCTGCATGAGCAGACAGTCTGGCTCATATAATAGAGGAACAACCATCTTTTTCCGGTGCCGTCTCTCCGGCACGCTCCGGAAAGGAGATTATCATGAAATTGCTGACGTTTCTTTTTTTAGCGCTTCTGGGCTGTATCCTGACCCACTCCGGCCTCTCTCTTTATTATGCGGGAGCAGGGCTGGAACTATGGTTTCAAAAAATGATTCCTTCCCTTCTGCCCTTTATGATTTTGTCCGGTGTCATGGTGCGGATGCGGCTCACCGACAAGGCTGCTATGATTCTTTACCCTATTGTCAGACCCATCCTAAAAGTACGGAAAAATGTATGCTATGCCATGTTGATGGGATTTCTCTGCGGTTTCCCCATGGGAGCAAGGGTGGTGGATGATCTGTACATGCGGCAGATGATTACAAAGAGGGAAGCGGAATATCTCCTGGCCTTCTGCAACAATATCGGTCCGGTCTATTTCTGCAGCTTTGTGCTGCCTCTCCTGGGCAGGAAACTGGTATTTCCCTATCTGTTTGGTATGTACGGAATTCCGCTGCTGTACGGGCTTGTGCTGCGTTACACGGTATTTTGTGACCTGTCCGTGACCCGGGAGCTTCCTTCCGCCGTACTTGTAAGCTGCGAAGCTTCCCCGGAACAGAATTTCGGAGAACGCCTTCTGCGGGAATGTGATGATGCCATCCACGCTTCGCTGCAGAACATTCTTTCCCTTGGCGGCTATATGATTCTGTACAATCTGCTGAATCTGATCCCGCATATTCTGCTGGGTCATCCCCTGACCGTGCTTTCTCCCCTGCTGGAAATTACCGGCGGGCTGAAAATGCTGGGCGACACCATGCCGCTCTACAGCCTGCTGGCACTCTCCTTCGGCGGAATGTCCTGCATTGCCCAGACCTACAGCTGTATCGGCGGCTCCGATTTGTCTGTGGGAAAATATGTCTTACATAAATGCTTTCTCACATTGCTAAACGGTTTCTTTTACCTTTGCTGGTTTCTATGGATGCCCTCTTCATTCCTTCGCTGAAGCCTTCTCTTTTTTCTGTTCCGGTAAGAAATATACTGAAAACCGAACAGCACCACCAGCATCACAAACGCCGCGGCCAGGCAGATCATCACAAACTGGTACATGTCTATTTTCTGCCCCGTCTCTTCCTGTTCTCCGGCCCCCATCACAGGAACTACCTCTGCTTTGGGTTCGCCGGCGGGCAGCTGCCCTTCCACGGTCAGTTCCTCTTCTTCCTTCGGATAGGCCTGGGGACTGACATAAGGGTTGCTTTCTTTATACAGACCATAAGTATTGTATGCCCTGACCATCACTTCCGGGGTTACGCCCGGCGGAATGGACAGATCCAGTGTAAAGGAATCCGGATAGCTGCCTGTAAGGGTATCGCTTTCCGGCCATGCCTCCCAGGGAGTGAAGGTCCGGCCCCCATCTATGCTGTAATTGTAATACAATATATTGGAATCATAATCGGCGGCAGAAACGGTCAGGCTTAAACTCCCGTTTTCATAATCGGCTTCCCTGAAATCAATCAGACAGATATCCGGCTCCGTGCTGTCAGCCATAGTCACATCCATGACAGACCCGCTGTCTGCCTCCGCCAGCTGGTAATCGGAATAGTCCACATCCAGTGCGCTGCTCTTGAGCTGAAAATATTTTGCCACCGCCGTGGCGTCAGCCCGGCCGAATTCCTTTAATTTTTCCTCACTGTCACAATATACAATATCCCGTTCATGGTCCACATGGCAGTGTTCGATAATGACGGCAGGAATTTCCAGGTTCACGGCTTCCCTGATGATGCCGTAATAATCCTCTCCGCCGCTCCCAAGTCTCGTCTTGACTCCCCTGACAAGCAGTCCTTTTTCCCGCATGTCTGTCAGAAACTCATATCCGAACTGGTACCCATAGCCGTTGAAAGGGGCCAGGGAAGAAACCCAGATTTCGGAACCGAACAATTCATGATTTTCGGAGGCATTGTAATGGATACTGAACAGAAAATCGGCTTCCACTGACTCCGCAAATTCTGCCCTCTCCTTCAGGGACATATCCACGTCCTCCGTGTGGGTCAGGTACACTTCCACATCATCATATAATAGTAATTCCTCATACATGGCCATCGCCGTGGTCATGGTCATGAGCTTTTCGTCATGGTCATATTCAATGGTTCCCCTATTCTCCCCTCCATGCCCCGGATCTATCACGATGACAGTCTTTTCCCCGGTATCCTGCAGACGAGGCGCCGCACAGGCTTTTCCCGGATACAGCAGGCAGCCTGATAAGAGAAACAGAAAAGTGAGCAGAATTTTATACATAAAAAATCCTTTCAGAAATTATACGGAAGCAAAATATAGGAAAGAACCAGCTCCTCTGGGAAAACCGGTTCTTCTCTGAAAATCATAACAGTTAAATCACATCCAGATCGCCGCCGCGCTCATGATCGTCGTCGTCCAGGGGCGGCAGCTCCTCAAAAGTCTCTTCCACGGGATGCATGGACCTGATGTTCGCCTGAATCTGGTCACGGTATTGTCCCAGGGAACCCAGCAGTTTCTCATAATTGGTGCTGGATGACTGTATGGCAGACAGCACAATGGATTCCAGTTCCGCCAGCCTTGTCTCCATATACCGGGAAGCCTGCGTGCGGTATTCATTGGCTTCCATGGTAGCCTTATCCAGAATTTCCTTGGCCTGCTTCGCCGCCGTGGCCACAATGACGCTGGCCTGGTCATATGCCTGCTGCATGATCTCATGCTCGCTGATCAGTTCATGGGTATGTACCGTAGCCTCGTCAATCAGCGCTTTTGCCTTTGCCCTGGCATCATTCAGGATGGCTTCCTTATTATTGATAATTTTCTGATAATGCCGAAGTTCCTCTGGTGTTCTCCTGCGCAGTTCCTCCAGCAGCTCTTCCATTTCGTCTTTATTGACGATAATTTCCGAACTGGACATGAACTTTGATTTACAGCTGTCGATGTACTCTTGCAATTCATCTATTGATTGTTCTATCCTGCTGCTCATAAACACCGCTCCTATTCCAATATTGTTCTATACTTTTCCTTCATCAGCTTCGCCACAAAATCCGGCACGCATTCGCAGATATCCCCTCCGAAGCTGGCAATCTCCTTTACACTGGAAGAACTTAAATATGCGTATTCCAGACTTGTGGTCAGAAAGACCGTGTCCAGCGCCCCCTGGGAAAGCTTCCTGTTTGTCTGGGCAATCTGGAGTTCATATTCAAAATCCGTAATGGCGCGCAATCCCCTCACCGCCACATGAATATTATTCTCTGCCGTATAATTGATCAGAAGGCCGGTGAAACTGTCCACCTCCACATTCGGAATATCTTTTGTAGCCTCCTTTAATATCTTAACACGTTCTTCCACCGAAAACAATGGACTCTTCGTTTTATTATTTAAAACACTTACAATCAGCACGTCAAACATTTCAGATGCCCGCCTGATAACATCAAGGTGGCCAAAAGTGACCGGGTCAAAACTTCCGGGATACACTGCACGCTTCATAATGCAATCCTCTTTTTGAAAAATAAATGCTTGTTTGTCTTGTAACGTTTTTCTTTCACCAGCTGAAAACCCAGCTCCTCCACATAGGAAAAATCTGTCTTTAACGCCGCCTCAACAATCACAGTGGTTTCTGGCGTCACATAGGGCATATGCCCCAGAAGAAGCAGCACATCTTTCTCATGCTCCTGATGGTAGGGCGGATCCATGAAAATAAAATCCGCTTTTTCTTCCCGGCACAGCATGCGGATATGGTCCAGGGCACTGCAGGCATCCTGTTTTAACACTACGGCCCGGTCTTCCATTTTCGTAAAGCACAGATTCTGCTGGATACAGGAAACCGCCTTGGGAGCATTGTCCACAAAATATGCTTTTTTTGCGCCGCGGCTCAGCGCCTCAATACCTATCCCGCCGCTTCCGCTGAAAAGGTCTATAAATGTACTGCCCGGTAAATCCCAGTGCAGCATATTAAAAAGGGTCTCTTTTATTTTGTCTGCGGTAGGCCTTACCTCCAGCCCCTGCGGCGCCTTCAGCGGAAGGCTCCGCGCAGTCCCGGCAATCACTCTCATACGTTTTTCTCCTTTATCCCAGTGCCGTGGCATTCATCCTGTCCACTTTGTCCCAAGATGCATTATACTCTTACCTTGACACCCTTTCCATCGCGATGGGCGCTTTTCATGTGATTCAGGGAAATGTTTTTTCCCTTGTATTCAATGGAACTGTCTGTGGTATTTGAGGTATAGTATACATTTTCCACAAAATCCCTGGCACCCAGTTTCATGGCCCTGACGCCCAAAGCCGCCTTTTTCTTCTCGGGAATCTCTTCAATGTCGAATTTCAGAAAATACCCTTCTTTTGTCTGGAGAACGATATTCCGCTGTTCTGTGACCGGTGTAACGTTCACCACCCGGTCCCCTTCTCCCAGCTTGGTAGCAGCCACCGTGCGTTTCGACACATCGAACTCTCCCCCGCTCACCAGTTTTGCCATTCCCTGGGCCGTGACAAAAATCACCTGGCGCAGGTTCAGTTCCGTCTGACTGGTGATAAAGACAATTTCTTCCTTCTCGGAATTAAAATTGCTTACATTGTCAATGGGAGTTCCTTTATCACGGAATTTCCCATAGGGCAGATCCATGACTTTTATGGTGTGAAGCTGGCCTGCGGAGGTAAAAAGACATACTTTTCCCGTATTTTTACAGGAAAAGACAAACAGATTCTCCCCATCGGCGGCCTCTTTATTCCGCTCATATACCGCAAAGTCAATGGTTCTGGCATAACCGAAACGGTCCATCAGGAAGACAACTTCCGTCTCTTCCACTTCCTTCTCTTTGTAGACAGCCTCCTCCGCGTTTTCGATGACTGTCCTGCGTTTCCTGGCGTATGCCTTCTTATATCCATCCAGTTCATTGATGATTACCTGGGCCATGGAATCCCTGCGTTCCAGAATATCCTCATAACGGTAGATATTGGCCACAGTTTCATCATGCTCCTTGATCAGGGCGTCTATTTCCAGCCCGATGAGTTTGTACAAGCGCATTTCCAGAATGGCATTGGCCTGCTTCTCCGTAAAAGAAAGCTGGGCGGCCATGATTCTGGATTCCTTTGCCTTAAACTTGAGGCCAGTGGTCTTGCCTTCCACAAGGCAGGCCTTTGCCATTGCCCTGTCCCTGGACCCCCGAAGGATCTCAATGATCAGGTCGATGACATTGCAGGCCTTGATCAGCCCCTCCTGAATTTCCTTTCTCTCCAGTTCCTTTGCCAGAAGATTATTGTATTTTCTGGTGGCAATCTGAAACTGGAAATCCACAGTTGCTTTGAGAATCGCCTTCAGTCCCATGGTCTCCGGCCTGCCATCGCATATGGCCAGCATATTGACGCCGAAAGTATCCTCCAGCCTGGTCTTTTTATAGAGCAGATTTACAAAATTCTCCGCGTCTGCATCCTTTCGCAGTTCAATCACAATGCGGATACCTTCCTTGGAGGACTGGTTCGAAATATCCGTCACATCCATGGTCTTCTTTGACTCCACCAGACCAGCCACATCCGACAGGAATTTGGATATGTTCATGCCGATCATGGTATAGGGAATTTCCGTGATAACCACATTGGTCCTGCCGTTTTTCTGCTTTTCAAATTCCACCTTGCCCCGGATTTTGATTTTTCCTGTTCCGGTCTCGTAAATGCCGGGAAGATCGTCCTTGTTGGTGACAATACCCCCCGTGGGGAAATCCGGTCCTTTCAGGCAGCGCATCAGCTCCTTTGTGGTTATGGATTCATTTTTCATATAGGCCTTCATGGCGTCAATGACTTCACCCAGATTGTGGGGCGGCGTACTGGTGGCCATACCCACCGCAATTCCCTCGGAACCATTTACCAGAAAATTGGGAATCTTCACAGGAAGGACGGAAGGCTCCTTTTCCGTCTCATCAAAATTGGGCACAAAATCCACCACGTCTTTGTCAAGATCCCCCAGAAATGCCTCCTGGGTCACTCTCTGCAGTCTTGCTTCCGTATAACGCATGGCAGCGGCGCCATCTCCCTCAATGTTGCCGAAATTTCCATGGCCATCCACCAGAGGCAGTCCCCTCTTGAATTCCTGGGTCATAACCACGAGCGCCTCATAGATAGAACTATCCCCGTGGGGATGGTATTTACCCATGGTGTCACCTACGATACGGGCGCTCTTCCGGTAAGGTCTGTCATAACGGATGCCCAGTTCATACATATCGTAAAGGGTACGCCGCTGCACGGGCTTCAGGCCATCTCTCACATCCGGAAGCGCCCGGGCAATAATCACACTCATGGCATAGTCTATAAAAGACTTCTGCATCTCTTCGGAATACTCTGTTTTTATGATTCTGCTGTCATCCATTTATTTCAACCTTTCCCAATATTCAAAATCATGGCCGCAGGTTTCCCCGCACAAATATGTAAAAGTATACCATAAAATTTCTGTTTTGTAAAAGGAAATTAGCCCGGCCGCTCACTCTTCGTTACGATTTACGGAATATCCTGAATCATACTGTCAGATAATCGAGTAGGGGAACGCCCTTCTCCTCTGCTCGCCGCGCCGGGCGCATGTTGCGTCAGCAACTTTTCTCCATATGCGCCCGTGCGCATAAAAAGAATGGCTGTGAATAGCAGCCATTCTCCGGAGATGTCATTATGCATAGAAGTAAAGAATACAAAACCGGTATTACCGTCCGCTATCTATGGGCTTTGAACACCAGCATCAGTTCGTCGCCCTTTTGGTTTTTCCTATATGTCCAGGCCCTTCTGACAGAGATGAAAAGATCAATGACAAAGACCAGACTGAATATGGCAATAATTGAAATCTTCATCTCCATGGGAATCCGGCGGAAAACATTTTCCACAACCGGCTGTACAAAGCGAAAAACCACTATGGCGCCAAATCCGAACAATATGGCATTTCTCAGGCATACCCGCCCTTTGATATGAAAGCGCATGTGGGAATAGTCCCACCATTTTGAATGGAACAGGCTTTCAAGAATCCCGCCCACAATATACTCTGCCGCAGAGCAAAAGAGTACGCCGAACACAAATAAAATTATATAGGAATCCCTTATGCCGCTTAGGGCCATGGATCCAATCACCATTCCCACTCCATATATGGGACATAACGGCATATGTAAAAATCCCCGGTTCTGAAATTCCCCGGCTTCAATCCGCATATCGATGCATTCTATCAGCCAGCCGGCAAACCCCCAGAAAAAGAACATCAGCAACATTTCATAAAAACCATTCCCCAATGGCATTTCTCTCTCCTCATCTTTCATCAATAGCCCGGACAGTCCTGATATTTCAAAGGCTCCTCCGGACAAACCGTACATATAGCTTTTTTATATCTCCAGATGATTTTACCATACTTCTAACGGATATGCCACTACATTTCTGCTAATGCCATAAAAAAATGTGCTGCCGGGCAACAGTTCAGACAGCATGTTCCCGCAAAGTCAAAATTGCGTCTGTATGTTTCGACAGAAAACATCCATATATGGGTCTTCAATCAAGCAGGGGAACGCTCTTCTCCTCTACTTGCCGCGCCGGGTGCGTGCAGCTTTCGCTGCTAATTTCCTTACGCGCCCCTGCGCACAAAAATGTGGCCCCGCAAGCGGGACCACATATAAATTACAGTCAGTCAGACTTACCAGCCATACTCCTCGGCATACTGGGTAACTGCCTCTACAGCATCTTCGTATCCGTTGACGATAGCGTCCTCCTTCATCTTCGCGAACATATCGGCTACAGGCTCGGTACCGGTAATAATCTTCCAATATTCAGCGCTAAACGCAAAGGAAGTGGCATCCGTCACAACCGTATCGTCAATCAGCTTGGGACCGATCTCAGGCCATACAGGATCCTGGTTACGGGTCGCACAGGCTTCCGCATTCATAGCCTTTGTTTCTGCATTGTATTCATCGAAATACTCTACATTCTCATATGCCGCAAGTTCGAATCCCCAGCTGGGCCAGTGTGTTACTGCAGAACAAGGATACTTCACGCTCATTGCGGTGGAATTACCATTCTCGTCACGGATCAGCGTGATATTGCCATCCGCATCGCGCTCCCAGTCCTCACCTTCAAAGCCCATACGCATATACTTGCCTTCATCAGACAGCAGATATTCGTAATAGTTCAGGAAACGATCCATTTCTTCCTCGGTAATCTCCGGGGAAAACATGGTAGCTACCATACAGCTTACATAGCCTTCCATACGGGGTGTATCGCCTTCCTTCAGAGCCAGTGCGGGAATCACTCCCAGACGGTCGAAAGGATTAACGCCGGGGTTGGCAGCGGCATAATACTTCACAGCCACACCGTTGATCCAGTCGGCATCCGCATTACGCAGACACATTCCTGCAGTATTGGAACAGAAGGTCTTCAGGCCATCTTCCCACTTAATTCCGCCGAAGTCGGGATCAATGGAACCATCTTCATACATCTTGCGCAGCCACTCCAGAATTTCGATATTGCGGTCATCCATGGGTCCAAAGAACCAGTTGCCATCCGCGTCACGATTCCAGTAAATATTGGAAACACCGGTACTGGAGAAGAAATAACGCAGGGTGCCCATACCATCTCCGGTAAGACCAAAGGTATCGTTTACGCCGTTGCCATCGGGATCATCATGGGTAAACGCATGTGCAACATTGTAGAATTCTTCCCAGGTGGTAGGCATTTCCAGACCCAGGTTCTCCAGCCAGTCGGTACGGATAAAAATTCCCTTACGCTCTGCCTTGTAGATGTTAGGGTCTGCAGAGTCAGGCTTGGGAAGGAAATAATAGCCATCATACATACCATGTACCGTCTGGGACACGGCATCGTTTTCCAGCAGCGCCTTGGTCAGAGGATATTTCTCCAGGAGATTTTCCGGGATTTCTGCCACCAGCTCCTCGGGTATGAACTGCGTAATGATTGCCGGATAGTAAAGAATATCTGCTGCGAATACCTTGGGCAGCACACCGTCTGTTGCCGCCAGCTGCAGAACAGTGAACTCATTATTGTAATAATTCGTCTCGCTCTGCTGGAATGCAATTCCGAAATTCTCCTCAATGTAAGCCGCCATCTTATCGGTGGACGAATCCCAGGAGAAAGGATCTGCATCGCTGTCCGCGGTTATCGTGATTACATCCTCAAATCCTCCTACTTGTGCTGATCCTGATCCTGCCGCGCTTCCACCGTCGTCTGCAGGTTCGGACTCTTCTCCGCCGTCATCTGCAGGCTCGGACTCTTCACCACCGTCGTCTGCAGGGGCGCTGTCTTCATCGCTCTCCTCAGCTGCAGAGCCATTTGCACTGTTTCCCGCAGGCTCATCGCTGTTGCCACAGGCGGCCATGCCCAGCACCAGGCTCATGGCCAACAATGTAGAAATAATTTTTCTCTTCATAAATCCTCCTTTAAAAAATGTATTTATCATCCGGACCTTTTGGCCGAACAATCGTAAATCAGCCTTTTACGGCGCCCAGAGTAACACCCTTTTCAAAGTATTTCTGGATAAAAGGATAAATCACCAGCAACGGCAGGGTAGAAGCAATGGCACAAGCCATTTTCACGCCGGTCTCGTTCAGATAAAGCCGTTTGCCGGCTGCGTCACGCAGACCTTCCATATTCTGCATGTCTGCCGGTTTCGCGGAACGCACCACATAGTTCCGGATGATCAGCTGCAGGGGATACAGTTTTTCGTTCCGCATATAAAGCTGTGCGGCAAACCAGCTGTTCCACAGACCAACTGCCACAAACATGGCAATGGTGGCAAGAGCCGGAATGGAAAGGGGATAGATGATCTTAAACAGGATGATAAAATCATTGGCCCCGTCAATTTTGGCCGATTCTTCCAGGGAAACCGGCAGCTGCTTGAAGAAGGAACGAATCACGATAAAGTTAAACACACTCACTGCACCCGGCAGAATCAATGCCAGCAGGTTATTGGACAGATTCAGTGTCTTGGTGATATTGTAGTAGGAAGGAATCAATCCACCTGAAAAGAACATGGTAATCAGCAGGTAAATCATAAAAAACTTATATCCCCGCATATTGCTTCTGGAAAGTCCGTATGCCAGCATGGACGTAACCAGGGTGGATAAAAATGTTCCCGATACCGTAATGATCAGCGTAATACCATAGGAACGGGGAAACAGCGCCGTGGAGAAAATGTATTTATAAGCCTCCAGCGTGGGGGTTTCCGGAAACAAAATAAAGGGCCTGCTCATAAACTCCGCGTTTCCCGTCAGGGAAATCACGATAATATTCCAGAAAGGGAAGAGCATAACCAGCGCTATTATAATGAAAAAAGCAATATTGCAGACATCAAAAATCCTTGAGCCAAGGGAATGTTTTACTTTGCTTTTCGGTTTTACTAACTTTTCTTTCTTATTTGCCATGCCTGGCACCTCCTTAATGAATGATTAATATCAACAGCTGCCCTGCCCACGGAACCTTTTTTCCCGTTCCATAGAATCCAAATACCAGCTTTCCCCAACGGGAAACAGTTTCCGTAAAAACTTAACGGCTTAAGCGGACGCTGCGAAAAAAGGATTAGAAGAAGCCCTCGCCGGACATTTTCTTCACCACGAAGTTACTCAGGAACAGCATGACACAGTTTACTCCCTGCTGGAACAAACCGATAGCTGTCGCAAAATCATATTGCCCCTTTTCAACACCCATGTCGTACACATAAGTGTCAATAACCTGCGCCACCGTAGTCTGGGTGGATGCAGTACGCAAGTTCATGATCTGGTCGAAATTAGCGCCCATAACGGAACCTACATTGAGGATCAGCATGGTAGTCACCACAAAAGCGATACTGGGCAATGTTATGTAGATACAGCGCTGGAAACGGTTTGCGCCGTCCAGATACGCCGCCTCATGCATCTCCTCATCCACGCCTGCAATGGCAGCCATATAGATGATAGTGCCCCACCCCGCTTCTTTCCAGATACTGGTACCATACAGCATGCCGTAAAACATATTCGGATCCGACAGCAGGTTGATCTGCTGCATCCCCCCTGAAAGGAGAATCTTGTTCACCACACCGCCGGTAATGGAAAACAGGGAAAACAACAGCGAATACATAATAACCCAGCTCACAAAATGAGGCAGGTAAATGGTGGACTGGATCAGGCCGCGGAACTTTTTGCTTCTCAGCTCATTCAGCAAAAGTGCCAGGATAATGGGTACCGGGAAAGTGATCACCAGCTGGGTTATGCCGATGAACAACGTGTTCCAGATAACATCCCCTGCCACCGAGCGGCCGAAAAACCTTGCAAAATTGTCGAAACCGCACCACTGTGAAAACATAATGCCGCTTTTTATCTTAAAATCCTTGAAGGCGAGAATTACGCCGTACATGGGTATGTAACTAAAAATAAAAACAGTCAGGATACCGGGTGCAATCAGGATATAGCGATGCTTATCGCGCTTCAGGTCATGCTTCAGCTTGGCAGACACGTCCCTGAAAGCAGGATGGAAAAAATAAACCGCCAGATCGAGGAGGATTACAATCCCGCCCAATGCCGACATGAGCATCGGGGCCAGGCCATACTGCATAAAGTCCCATTTTTTGGCGCCCACGATACCTGTAATTGCTACATACCAGATTCCGCCTCCCACCAGGAGCAATGCGCCAAGTATAAGAAGTGCCCTGAAAAAAAGAACTTGATTTTGAGAACCTTTTGGTACGGTCTTGGCCGTATTGCTTTTTGTCATATCAATGTACCTCCTCATAACATATAAGTTTTCGATGCTGCACCCCGGCACTGGTTACCCGATACCGGATTCTCAAATAGTATACTTTTTGAGAATGATAACCGGCTGTGCATAACATGTGTTTATCATACTACAAAAGTACAAAAAAGTCAACACAAAAGATTGTTTTATTGGTAATTCTGCCATAAAAATGTCAGTCCCAAAAAGTATACATTTGTATAAAGTAATGAAGCACTGGCGTCACAATGACTCTGCACGGGATTGTGCACAATCGGGCAGGGAAACACCCTTCTCCACTACCCGCCGCGCCGCTTCAGCGGCATACTTCCAGATGCGAGGAATCGCGCCTTGTGTACGGGGCTGCGCAATTGAGCCGGGAAGGTTCATCTTCCACTCCCCGCCGCACCGGGCGCATGCAGCTTTCGCTGCTCATTTCCTTATGCACCCGTGTACACAAAAAAGCCCGGTCCCGGACCGGGATCAGGCTTTTCATTTTTGTTATCGGTAATTTAAGTCATCCGGAAATCCAGATGTTTCGGGGGCTTCAGATGTTCATGGGCCCAGGCAATTGCTTCCGGATCCGCACTGCCCCGTTCCCTGCGGGCCATAAGCTCAAACCAGAGATCGGTCAGCAGTACATCGCCCTCTCTCACGTCTGTGAGAACTATGCGGCTCATGAGCAGCTCCTGTGCCTCGTCATAGCGCCCGGTGCGCAAAAGCGCCAGTATCTCAAAGGTTTTAACGCGTCCGGTGCCGCGCACGGCGTCAGGCAGTGTGTTCATCAGGGCGTACATACGCTCGTACTGCTCTGTTTTGGACAGCATTTCCAGGGTTTCCACCGCAAGGGGGCGAATGGGTTTCTTCTCCGTGGCTTCGTACAAAAGATCGGCGGCCAGAGAGGCGTTCCCGGCGCGTTCCTCCAGGACAGCCAGACAGCGCAGTGCCCAGGGGCTGCGCACATGGTCCAGGGAGCGCAGGAATGCTTCTTTTGCCTTTGCGTCCTCTCCCTTGGCCGCATACATGACTCCCAGCTGATAGTGTCCGTACCAGTGGTCGCTGCCGCCCTCCCGGATGGATCGTTCCAGGGCCGATTTCCAGGCCGCGCCGGTCTGATAGCTCACCGGTTCCTGCTCCGGTTCCGGACAGGGGAGAACGCCTTTTTCCGCCAGAGTCATCCAGGGGAGTTCCTTTGCCCCCGGCACCATGGCATCCAGAGATAAGCCCGCCGTGTCAAAGGCATCGCCCAACAGTTTCTTTTCTGCCCTGGCAAAGCCGGCGCCGGTGTGGAGAACAGGACCGTTTTGACCATCCAGTTCCGCCTTCACCTGTGCATGGAGCTGTTCCAGTACCCGGGCCGGCCGTACTGCTTCCAGGGCATCGGCCACGGACATTACGGCGGCATGATAGTCTTTTCCCTGTACTGCCGCCGCGTCCGCCTGCACGGCGCCGTAGGATTCCAGCCAGCTTATGGTCTCCCCGCCCTTCATGGGCAGATGCTCCAGCTGTGTCCGTGCAAGCCCTGCCTGCAGTTCGATATAGGCACTTCCCTTCCGGGACAAGAATTCCTGCCAGTGGCGGGCGCCGGTGCCCATGCCCCAGACAAAAAGTTTCCGGCCGCGCAGTTCCCCTGTGGATGTCTGGCACATGCCGTAACCGTCTTTGCCAGGAGCAGCGATAAACGGCCTTGCGTCCCGAGAAACGTCAAAGAAAAAGTCCATGGACTGGGGCAATGTGGTCGTTCTGGTAATATCCCAGTCCAGAGTGCCTCCGTTTTCCCTGGCCAGACGCGCCGCCTCTCCCTTAAGCTTGTCTGCCTCGGCGGTCATGTAGGGAACGGGTACTTTGGCCAGTTTGCCGCCGTATCCATAGCGGAATGCCTTTTCGGCCGGAACCACCACCCTCACATCCTCTCCTTCGTTTACTGCCATGTTGCTCCACCAGTAAACGGCAGTGTCTTCTTTTGAGGCATTGTCGATGCGCACACGGACATACAGCTCCCTTGCCCCATCAGGCAAAAAGGTATCTATCCGGTAGAATAAATGGCGCACCCGTTCATATTGGAACATGCGCAGAACCGGAGTGCCGTCACCGAGAGCCAGCTGCTGGCAGGCCATGTCATCCACCGTAAAAGGCGTATGGCCGATCATGCCCACATTCCACTCCACGCCCCCGGAAATCCAGGCGTTGCGCAAAGCCAGGTTGCAGGGCTGAAAAACGGGGTTCACGTGCAGGAGTTCCCGTTCTTTTTCCTTGTCAAAAAGAGACCAGAGCCGGCCCCCCAGCTGGGGAAGGAAAGTGGCGCGCAGGTATTCATTTTCCAGAACAAACGCTTTAAATGCCCGGCTGCGCCGGCTGCGGTTATAGCCATCCTGAATGGTATATGGCAAAATGGTGTTCACCCGGCCCCAACCCATGTATTGGGATTCTTCCCGTGAAACAGTTGTTTCATCAATTTCAATCTTCGCATGGGCATCCGCCACGGACTTCAGGTCCGGCAGGGGGTTCTCCCGTCCAAGGGACGCGGCGGGCATTGTATATTTGGTAATTGTCAGAGTACTCATAATGTTGCTCTCCTATTTCGGGTTCAGTTCCGCGTCCGTCCTTCCGGACACTTCCACTGCAGAAAAATTTCCGCCTTCAGATCTTTCCGTAAATTTTTCTGTCTGTCTTTCAGGACTTCTGCTGTTTTTCAGGTACCGCATCTCACGCGGGGTATTTGATCTGGTATGTGTTGTCCTTAAAGTTTACGGTCACCTGTGTTCCATCCGAGAATGTACTGCGCTGTATGCTGCGGTCATCGCTCAAAAACTCGTGGTTCACCATTTTTTCCAGGGCCACATGACGCTGCAGTTCACGTATAACCTGCCATTGACGGATATTCTCTTCCAGTTCGGCGCCATCCAGGTACTCGTCCATGTAGCCCATGCCGCCGTTCAAAAGGGCATGCATAAAGCCCGTGGTACCCTCCGGTATTCCCCAGCGGCCTGCCGGCATCATCCAGGGGATGATCACGCAGTCATGGTAAACCAGATTATAGAGAGGCACCGGGATGGCACAATTGCCTATGTACGGAGCCCAGTGGCAGAAAACCTGCGCGCCGACCGCCCAGTCATTTACTTCCTCTGAGGAAGGAGCCACATGGTGGGCCGTCAGATAGTGGAAACACTGGTTGCGGGCATCAATGCACTCCCTGCGGGTCATGGGATGATGGGGATTGATACATTCATCCAGTTCGTTGCAGGTAAACACATCCAGATATGTGCCCTCCAGATGGATGCCATGGGCAAAAAGCTGTTCAAAATTCCGGCGCACATAATCCGGCGCCAGGGATGCGCAGATATAATTCTGGGGACCTCCCGCCCAGCGGGCAAGCTCAAAGAGTGTCCCGTCCGCACTCATGGCCGCATTGTCCGGATCATAGGTGGGTGCGTCCAGATAGTAATCCCTGTACTGGTCATGTACACCGAACATATAACCCAGCTCCTGCATAGTGTCGGACAGTTCCTTCAGGCCTTCCCAGCCGCCGGCTTCCTTACAGGGGGGAAGATAGTCCGGATGCTGATTGTCGTAGCCGGGCTGACCCCAGCCGTCCAGATGCAGATACAGCTGGTCTACTCCCATTTCCTTCAGCTGTCTGACCCGCTTTGTCCAGTGGTCAAAAGGCACCAGGCGGTCATTTTTCTCCGGGTTTTCTTTGTTATAGTAAGCGGAACCTTCTGACACATGGGTTTTGCCCTCCACATGCATGACGCAGCATCCGATAAGTTTCTCCACATTGGGATTTTGGGCCGCCTTTTCCCGCAGGGTACGGGGCCTTCCCTCCTCGTCCGCAATTTCCCTGTAAAGCCGGCACAGCGTCACATAGTCGCTGCCCCCGGGAACAAAACAGTAAGTCACCGTGCGGGCATACCCCATCTTACCCAGGGAAGGCAAATGCCGCACGGACACACGGGTGGGTCCTCCCGCAGGATGTGCTATCGTGTAAGCGCTGTCCCAGCTCTGCCTTACGTAGCAAAGATATCCGCCCTCCGGTGTAATCTCTCCCCACCAGGGCATATATGCCGCCTCTGAACCCATCTGGCCGTCAAAGGGAATTTTTTCTCCGGTCTGCTGGGGCCAGTCGGTGGGAAGCAGCTGTCCCTGCATGGTGTTGAGCACCGCATAAGAACCTGCCTCATCCGCCTTCAGCGGACCGGGCCAGCAGACTTCTTTCACTGACAGCCCTGCCATGTCCGCAGGAACAAAAGTGCAGTCCACAAAGGCAGTGGTGTCATTGAGCAGAATTCTTGTCTCGAAAGCAAGTGTTCCGTACCCCTCAAAATCTGAATAGGATACGCTTTCGCCCTTGCCCAGTCCGGTTTTTAAAGGACTTCTCCGAATGGTCCCCGCACTTTCAAAAGGAATCTCCGTTCCGTCCACAAGAACGATGCGCGCCTTGTACGAGTCATCGAACTGCCAGCATTTTCCATGGGCAGTGACAAAAGAATCCTGTTCCAGAGTGACATTACTTTCATTTCTCATAATTCATTACCTCCATTCCGGCGCGGCCTTTTGCGCATGTCAAGTTTGTGGATGCCGCGCAGACACAAACTTGGGATTGTATTTTCAATTTTCAATCTTATACCCCTGGCGCGCTTTGGCGCGCATACCAATCAAACTTTATTCCGATGACAAACCCCACGGTCCGGCGTGGAAAGTTTACTTCCGAGCTTATTCCATGTCCCCCTGTCCGATTTTTATGGTATCCCCGGTAACCAGAAAATAGCATCTGCCCTGATAGAGTCCCGCCGTGCAGAGTTTTTCCAGAATCTCCATCATGCACAAATCCAGTCTGTGGTAGACCTCCCTGTTCTCCCAGGGCAGCCCCTCCAGGTATTCCCGCTGCCGCTCCTCCAGGCACTGCAGACAGCTCCGGTACCTGTGGGGCTCCTTCTGCCGCAGAATTCCGAAACTGCAGGAAACATAGGCGTTTCCATCCCCGTTTTCCTGTACTTTTGCCCGCACAACGGAAAGCACCTGCTCCGGGGACAAATCCCTTTCCAGCGGCAGCTCCCGCCAGTGTATTTCTCTGGATGCCTCCTCTTCCCGGACCACCCTGCGGAAGCTGCACTTGCCGTATTTGTCATACTCCCGCACATACACTGCCTTTTCTTTGCGCGTTCCGCTGCCGGGCTCCTCCAGCAGGACTCCCCGGGTTCTGACCAGATGTTCCCACACCGCTCTGCGCACTTTTTCATAGGGAACAGGAAAATCCAGCTGCTCCATAATCTGTTTTACCGTATATCCGGCCTCTGTCAGATGACGTATGGCGCCCCCGCCTGCCACTTCATAGGTAAAATTTGCCAGCGCCTGCTGAAAATACTCGTTTTCCCGCATTTTCCCGGACTCCTTTTTTCGTCAAAATATATCCGCAATATCAAATTCCGGTTCCCGAAGTTCCCCCCTGGGAATCCGGCCTTCATGGAAACCGCTGCCCAGTATCACGTTCCCCACTTCCCATCCCGGGAAAACCCGCATTCCGTGGGGTATATCCATGACATAACGGAATTCGTCTCCCTCCATCTCCCACTTTACATGGAGCCAGCCGTACATGGTGCGCCAGGAAAACTCCGCGGACGAAATTCCTTCCACTGCCTCCGGCAGAAAGCATACATTTCCGGAGCCCGGGGACAGCCTTTTTATTCCCGCTATCCGGCGGTATATAAAGTCCGCAATGCAGCCGAAGGCATAATGGTTGAAACTGCCGCCGCAGAAACTTCCGTCTTCCCTTATCTCGTCCCAGTGCTCCCAGATGGTGGTGGCCCCGTTCCTGATTTCGTACATCCAGGAAGGGAAGCTTTCCTGATACAGCACTTTGTACGCGGTGTCATGATAACCGTTCTCCCACAGTGCGTCCAGAAGAAAAGGTGTGGACAAAAATCCTGTCCCCAAATGATAATCGGCTTCTTTTACCAGTTCGTCAAGACGCCGGGCAAAATTTTCCCCCATTGTCCCTTCCACCATATGGAAAGTAAGCGCCATCACATACAGCCCCTGCAGTTCCCGGGTAAGCCTGTCATCCTCCGTGACATAAATCCGGTGAAACGCGTCCCGGATATTCCCGGCCAGGTTGCCGTAATAGACGCTCCGTCCCTGAATCCAGCCTTCCTCCTCCAGAATCCGGCTGATTTTCTCCATGCATACGGCCTGGCGGTAATAAAATAACGATGCCGTGATTTCCTTGCTTATGGCAACCCCTTCCTCGTCGGAGTATCCCGGCATCAGCCAGTCTCCCCAGTGATACCCGGTATTCCAGAGATATCTCATATACCGTCTCTTACCGAAATCCATATAATACTGTTCCGGCATGCTGTCTTCCGCACATGCCGTCACATAATTCATCCATTTTTCCATGGCCGCATAATTTTCCCGCAAAACCGCCGGATTTCCGTATGCCCTGTAAAGATCCAGGGGCACGAAAATGATGGCGTCCCCCCAGCCTGCGGACGTCCAGCCCGGATTGGGTTCCGATAAACGATAAGCGTCCGTGTAGGGAACCACAATGGGAATCTGCCCCCGCTCCAGCTGCTCCAGCCGGCACTGTTTCAGCCATCTGCGCAAAAATCCCGACACATCCTGGTTCCAGCTGGCGGTGGTGCAGAAAATCTGCGCGTCTCCGGTAAAACCGCCCCTTTCCCTCTGGGGGCAGTCCGTGGGAATGGAGATCATGTTGCCGCACTGGCTCCAGTAAGCATTTTTTACCAGCCGGGTGATTCCCTCATGGCTGCACCGGAAGGAACAAGTGTCGTCCATCTCCGTCTCCAGCACCGCACAGCCGCACTGTTCCGGTTCCAGCTTTCCCTGCAGTCCCACAATCTTCAGGTACCGGAATCCCTGGAATGAAAACAATGGTTCGTAAAGAAACTCTTCCTCTGCCACGCAGACAGTGTCTGCCTGATCATGATAAGGAAATCTCTGTGTGATCTTCTCCAGATCCCCCGTCTGGGGATTTAAGACTTCGCTGTGTTCTATCCTGATTGTGCTGCCCTTTTCCCCCCGGAAGCAGATTCTCTCATATCCCGCCAGCACCTGGCCGAAATCCACAATCCAGCTTCCTTTCTCCAGTTCCCGGACTTTTACCGGCGGTAAAATATCGTTTACCGGACATGCCGCAGACGCAGGACTCCCTTTTTGATCCCCGAAACCGGCCATGGTCTGTTTCTCAATGATTCCCCCATATTCCTGGGGGGTCAGTATATGCTTCGGATATTCCCTTTCCTCCGTCCCGTACGCTTCCGGAACCTGGTGCGTGTCCAGCCATTCCCCCATAAACAGATCCGCATACAGAAGCGGTCCCGTAAATGCCCGGAATTTCTCATCGCTGACCAGCACTTCCTTCTTTCCATCCGAATATTCCGCTTCCGCCTGCAGAAGCAGGGCCGGACGGTCTCCATACAAATGGTTTCTGCCCGGAATCCCCTGGGCATGTCCTGCATACCAGCCATCCGCCAGTATCACTTCCACTTCATTTTCCCCTGACTGCAGATAAGGCCCCAGATCAAAGGTCTGGTAGTAAAGGATTTTGTCATAGGCCGTAAAATCCGGCGCCAGGACATAATTTCCCACCTTTTTCCCGTTTATGTTCAACCGGTAAAATCCATGCGCCGTGACGTATACCCTTGCTTTCACGGGCACCCCGTCCAGCCTCCAGCTCCTTTTCAGATAGGCGCAGCGCCGCAGGCCCATATCCTCATCCGGCCTCTTCCGGAAACGCCGGGAATATCTTTCCGCGTCCCGGTAAAAACACCGGTCTGCCTCAATCCACTTTGCCTTCCAGGATGCCTCCCCGAAAAGCGCGGTCTCAAACCAGCCGGGAGCGCTCCAGTCCAGCCATCGGCTTTTCCCATCCTCTTCCAGCAATACCGACACCCGCCAGAAATACCTGGTCTTTTCCTCCAGATCCAGTTCCAGTTCCCACTGGACCGCCCCAGTGTGCACGCACTTGTCCCAGACCGGCTCCCTGAAATCTTCTCCCGGGGAAACCTGGATTCTGCAGGCCTTCTGCACTACGTTTTTTCCCTCTCCCGCAATATTCCAGTGCAGCGTACAGCCTTTCATCGATATTCCCAGCGGATTCTTCTTTCCGTTGCATCCCGTCACCACCACATACAAATCTTTCCCCATATTTAACCCCATTTCTGCGCGGCCTTTTGCGCGGTTTACTCTCCCTGTCCCTTTACGAGGGACTTTTCAGACCTCCCGGGCTTCTCCCGGACAGGTTGTTCTGTAAGCGAAAAGGGGCATCCCGCCTAGCGCAGAATGCCCCTCTCCCTTTCTACGGATACATTATTCATCCCGTCTTTTTGTTATGAAGACTGTTTCCGGTGGCCGCAGGCCGTGATTTACTGTCCTGCCAGGAACTCGTCCAGCTGTCTCTGGTTCTCTTCGATAATGGTATTGATTCCCGCACTGTCCAGATCCTTCAGGAATTCCGGAAGCACAGTGTCCACGTCCACAGTACCATACTCTAACTGGGTCAGATACTTGGCTATCACATTCTTCACGGTAGACTGCTCTGTCTCAACGCTGCTGGCGTCAAATTTGTAGCCGTATGCCTTGGAAGTATGGGCAACCGTCTCCTTCAGATAATCTTCGCGCTGCTGATAAATTTCCGGTGTGGTGGGCGGGCTGATATACCACTGTGAACCGTCGCCCCATACGCCAAACACATTTGTGTACTTCTTCTCGGCACTGCCGTTGAATTCAACGACACCGTTTTCGGGATCCGTCAGGGTATAGTCTTCTCCTTCAACACCGTTGGCGAAGAGATTGGAGAAATCGCCATCCGTAAACAGCAGGTTCAGCACTTCCATTGCCTTCTCAGGATTCTTTGCATTGGTAGGGATAAAGAACAGAACACCCGTATACACATTTGTGGTCATCCAGGTAGGGCACAGATCAATCTGCACAACTTCCGTTGCTGCTTCCAATTCCATATTTTCCCTTGTTCCCGGGGTGCTCATCCCAATGAAGGTTGCAGCCTTCGCCGCGCTGAACAGATCATCGCCTGCTTCATCCGAGGTGGCGGCATCCTTGGAAATATATCCTGCCTGATACCATTTTCTCATCCAGTCAAGATATTCCCTGTATTCATCCGTTGCGTAAAGATTCTGGATGGTGGTGCTGTTGAGCGCGTCCACCAGAACGCCGCTGGATTCGCCTACTCCCAGGTTGTCATAATTTTTCACAAAGAAGAAATTGGATTTGGCTTTGTTTCCCGATACACCCAGGGCCGTATACTCCGGGAATTTCTCATGTATCTGGGACAGCAGGCTGTCCAGTTCCTCATATCCGATATAGCCTTCCACATCCATCCCTGCCGTATCCAGCTGGTCAAATACATCCTTGCGCATATAGAGTGCGCCGCCATTGCCGGGTGCGGAAGGAATGGTGGGAATCCCGTACTGGACGCCCTTGTACTTTCCTGCCCCCAGGAAAGATTTTTCCTTATCCTTCTCCAGCATGTCTTTTCCGTATTCCGCAATCAGGTCATCCAGCGGCTGAAACCCCCCCGCATTGATCATAGCCAGATAGTCCTGGAATACCGTACAGATAATGTCCACATCCTCCCCTGAGGCAAACCACTTATTATAGGTGGAAGCTTCATCCGCATGGGCCACGGACACCAGCTCCAGGTTACAGCCAAGTTTCTCATTGGTCATGGCGCTTGCCGCCGCTTCCACGCGGTCCAGTCCGTCCGGATCCACACCGCTGGTAATATAGGTCATCCTTACGGTAGCCACATCCCCCGAAGCAGCCTGCTGGCTCTCTCCTCCTTCGGAACCGTTTCCTTCGTCCTGCCTTCCTTCCGCGGAAGACCCGGACCCTGAACTGCCGGACCCCTCATTGCCGCCGGGGGTCTGGCCGCATCCTGCCAGCAATGCGGCTGTCATTACCACTGCAAGTATTTTAGGTAACAATCTTTTTCTCATAGTTTCCTCCTTCTTTTACCTTGTCCACAGTTTACATAACATTTATAAACCATCTCCGCACCGGAGCCGACAGGTTCCCCGCAGAAATTATTTATCCTGTTTTTTGTTTCCCTCCCGGGCCCCTGACACTGCCCGGAATCGGTTTTTGTCATCCTCAGCCCTTTACCGCACCCAGCGTAATGCCTTTTACGAAATAACGCTGGAAGAAGGGATAGATGACCAGCATGGGCAGCACGCCCAGCACCGCGATGGCCATACGTGCCGTCAGCGTGGGAATTTCCGATTTATTGATATACAGCCCGCTGCCCGCCATGGAAGTCAGCGCCGCGATATTGTTGTTTATGGCGTTGAGCACATTCTGAATGGAGTACAGCTCGGGATCGTTAAGGTAATAAAGTCCGTTTGTCCAGTTATTCCAGTATGCCAGGGCCATCATCAGGCCTACCGTGGCCAGAATCGGTTTGGAAAGCGGCAGCACGATCAGCCGGAATATGGACATTTCGCTGGCACCGTCCAGTTTTGCGCTCTCCAGCAGGGACTCCGGTATACTGGTGGCAAAATAATTTCTCACCAGCATCACCTGGAACGCGTTCACCAGCAGGGACGGAACAATCAGTGCCCATATGGTGTCGTTGATGTGCAGGTACTTGGTGTAAATCAGGTAAGTGGGCACCAGGCCGCCGTTAAACAGCATGGTGAATACCACAAAGAAGTTAAAAAATCCTTTTCCCGGAATATCCTTGGTGAGCCCGTATCCCAGCAGGGAAGTGATGGTCAGTCCCAGGGAAGTCCCCACCAGAGTGGTAAAAATCGTGACACCGTAGGCCCTGAAAATCATATTGCTCTGCTGCATGATGTACTGGTATGCCTCCAGGCTGAACACTGTGGGAATAAAGCGGAAACCCGACACAATCGCCGCTTTTTCCTCCGTAAAGGAAGAGGATATCAGCAGTACAAAGGGCAGCACGGCCATTAAACTCAAAATCGTCAGCACTATGTATGCAATGGCGCGTATTCTTTTATCATCTTTTCCTATCATGCTCATCCTCCCCCTAAAATAACGCACTCTCTTTGCTGTATTTGCGGACAATGGCATTTGCCGCAACCACCAGCACAAATCCTACCACCGACTGATAGAAACCTGCCGCGGAGGACAGTGAAATATTGCCCTGCTGCATCAATGCATTGTATACATATGTGTCTATGGTCTGGGTCACGTCGTACAGGGCGCCGGAATTTCTGGGAACCTGGTAAAACAGACCGAAATCCGAGTAGAAAATGCTTCCGATATTCATGATCACCAGCGTAATGACCGTTGATTTCAAAAGGGGCAGCGTAATATATGTAATCTGTTTCCACTTTCCGGCCCCGTCAATTCTGGCCGCCTCGTAATATTCCCTGCTGATTCCCACAATACTGGCCAGGTAAATCACCATGGAGAAACCCACGCTTTTCCAAAGATAAGAAAAAACCAGGAGAAACGGCCAGTATTTTTTGTCCTGGTACCATACAATGGCTTCCTTTCCCAGCGGTGCCAGGATTCCCTGATTCACCATACCGGTCTCGGCACTCAGGAAGGCAAACACCAGATAGCTTACGATAACCCAGGAAATCATGTACGGCAGCAGTATCAGCGTCTGGTACAGCCTGCTGGAAAACTTGGAAGTGATCTCATTGAGCAGAATTGCCACGGTGATGGACACCACCGTACCTGCCACTATGAAGACCAGATTATACAAAACCGTGTTTTTTGTCATGTTCCATGCTTCGGAAGATGCAAATAAATATTTGAAATTGCTGAACCCGGCCCAGTCGCTTCCCAGAATGCCTTTGTTCCAGTTGATTTTCTTAAACGCAATCACCAGTCCGAACATGGGCGCATAATTGTTCACCAGCAGATAGATGATTCCCGGAAGCATCATGCAGTAGATCGGCAGGGCGTTCTTCCAGTTTCTCTTCTTTTTTTTCTTCATCCTCGTCCCTTCCCTCCGTTTACGTAAAAAACAAAATGTATATAATAAAACCACCGCATTGTTTAACGGTGGTTTTATTATATACATTTTCCACAATGAATAATAGAAATTATCCGAACACAAATAGCACTTTGCCGTCCAGTTGTCATGTCTCGCTTCCCTTTTCGCCGGACTGCATGAATTCCCTGGGAGTCATTCCATATTTTTTCTTGAATACTTTCGTGAAATAACTGTAATTGTCATAACCGCATTCATAGGCGATTCTGGACACGGAGGCCTGCCCTGCCTTCATCAGTTCCCCGGCCAGGAACATCCTCTCCTCCAGAATATAATCCCCTATGCCGATTCCTTCCTCCCGCTTGAACACTTTCGACAGATAATCCGGCGAAATACAGAAAAGCTTCGCCATCTGCTCCACCCGCAGCTCTTCCTTCAGATGTGCGGTAATATAGGATTTCACCTGGCCGATCAGTTCTTTCTTATTCGCGGTGGAAAGCGGATTTTCCTGCTCCCCGGACATCTGCTTCATCCATTCCCTTCCGAACGCCTGATACCGGTCATTTTCCCGGGTCTCGTCAATCTCCTGGCGTATGTTCAGAAGTTTCTCCTCCAGCTGTCCATAAATAATGGGTTTTACGATAAAATCCCGGCACCCCAGTGAAACCGCCCTCTTGGCATAAGTAAATTCCTCATGGCATGTCATGATCATGCTCACCGTCCGGGGATGTTTTTCCTTGACCCACTCCAGAAAATCAAGCCCCGATCCATCCGGCAGCTCGATGTCACAGAGTACAATCCCGATCCGCATCAAATCAAACTGTCTTGCCGCCATCTCCAGGGACGTGGCCTGACACACCGCGTCAAATCCCAGCGCTTCCCAGCAGACTCCCGCCATTATCCCGTTCAGGATTTCCTTCTCGTCCTCCACTATCAGTAAATTCATCCTAATCCCTCATGCCGCTTTGGGCGGCTCAAAAATGTGAAACTGATTACCTCTCTGCCCGGACTGCCGTGCCTCAACTCCTGGCCTGCCTGGGCGGATACACGTTCTGCCGCTCACAGCCATCCTGCCCTGCCTTGCCGCAGGGAAATTCCATCCACACCTGGGTCCCCTCTCCCTTCCGGGAAGTGATCCTGAAATCCGCCTTCTCCCCGTAAAAGCTGCGGAGTCTCTTGACACAGTTCCAGATTCCCACATGCCGTCCCCTGCTGTCCTCTATGATCTCCCCCTCCAGAATCTTTTCCAGCAGACCGGAATCCATCCCTCTTCCGTCGTCGCATATGGCAATGCGCAGCATGTCTTCCTCCCTCCGCACTATGACAAAGATTTCGATCTCCCCCTCCGGTTTTAAGGCATATTTCGTACTGTTTTCCACGAAATTCTGTATCATCAGGGGTGGAATACGCTCTTCCATCAAATCCTCATCCACATCAAACATTACGAAAAAGGCATCCGGGTGCCGCACCTTCTGCACCTGGGTGTAGGTTTTCACAAATTCAATTTCGGAGCGCACCGTGACAAATTCCGATGTGTTGCGCAGGGCGTACCGGAAATATTTGGACAAGTTAAAGGAAAACTCCCTGATTTCCTCTGTCTTCCGGTTGAACGCGAGACTATAGATCACACTCAGGGAATTCAGCAGCAGATGGGGATTGATCTGCAGCTTCAGATTGATCAGTTCCTCCTCTTCCTTCTCCAGCTTCAGCTCATAGGCTTCTATCTTCAGATCCTGGCTGTAATCCAGCATATGGTTAAAAGCCTGCTCAATATTGCAGAACTCCCTTGTATTGGAAAATTTCTGAATTCTGTAGTCAATATTGCCATCCAGAATCTCCTGCATGGCAGTGGAAACCTTGCGCATGGGAACCAGAAACCATTTTTTGATGGCAAACAGGAACACCGGAATGAAGGCGGCCAGCAGTGCCGTCATGGACAGGAGCACCTTGTCCCGCACAGAAAGCCTGTTCCGCATGGTATCCTCCGGGAAAAAAAGCTGCAGTTCCACCGGCATCACGTCAAATTCCTTTTCCAGTCTGCCGTAACCGGAGGATTCCGTAAAATCCCCTTCTCCCAGAAACACCTTCTCTCCTTTGTCCCCCAGGGAAAGCACCAGCAGGTCTCCCTCATTTCCCCCTGACTCAAACCGTTCCTGCAGATCGTCCAGACGCAGCAGAAACCCTATCTCCATAAAAGAATTCCGATACCCGGAAATCAGATACTTCCCCTCCTCACACTGGACAACGCAGGGCTGCAGATAGGGCTCCCTCTGAAGGATCTGTTCTTCCAGATGTTCCTGGGTAAACAGGGATATCTTATTCTTTCTCTTTGCCATAAAAGTGTCATCCGTGTGGAAAATATTGACATAGAATCCTGACACAAGGGGAAAATAATTCAACAGACCGGAGAGCTCGTCATGCAGCCAGACCCTGGCCTGCTGGTAACGGGTGTTCGTCTCTCCCCACCGGAGGGCCGCATAAGTGTTGTCCATGCACAGCAGCAGCTGAAGGTAATTGTCCACCACGGCCAGACTGGTGTCATACTGTCCCACAAGAATATTGACACTGGACTGCTTCGCCGCCACCACCTGCGCCCTTGCCTCTTCCATGTTTGCGCGGCTTGCCGCCAGGGATAAACCTACCGCCGGAACACTGATCAGCAAAAACAGGAAAATAATCTGGAACCTGAACGTATATGCGATATGCTTCAATCTTTTTCTCCCCGGGCTCTGTGCCCTTTCAATGCGTCAGCCCTCCAGCCACTGTGGGATTATGGGCAATTCCGCAGTCCTGGTACCGGCTGTCTGTTGTCAACCTTCTTTCCGTCCGTATTTTTTGTATGCAGGTGATTTTGTCTCATCCCTGCCGCCCACCTAAGCAAGGATTTAAACTTTTGATCGATATAGGATGTACCATGTATGATATGTATGAGAAAAGAATATAACCTTTGCTTTGAGAACAGAGTACCATATTTGTCGCTTTTTGTCAATCAGATTCCGTCCCGGAACCCACCGGGCTTTTTGAAAAACGGCGGAAGACAGGATGACTTCCGCCGTTTTTTTCCATTATGGCCCTGCCGTAACAACTACGGCACTTTTCCTGCATGGAGCCTCTCTCCGGCCGGACTGCCGCCCCTGCGGCCCCTTACCAGATAAACAGTTCTTCCCCGGTCAGTTTCCAGACCGCCTCAATAAAATAATAGTCCCCGTATATTATGGAAAATTCATGTGCTTCGTCATGGAATGCAGCCGTACATTTCTCCAGAAGGTTGTCATGGTTTTCATCCCAGTTGCAGCGTTTTTCCTCCAGGGCCGTCAGAAGCTTCAGCGCCGCCTTTTTATAGACACGGCTTTCCGTCTTCCCCAGCTCCCCGGTCTGTTCCAGCTGTCCTGCGATTTCCAGCAGACCGCAGGCCGCGATGGCCGCCGCCGTGGAATCCTCCAGGGTACAGTCGGCCGGCTGTCTGAAGTCCACCGGTATCAGGCCGCTCTCCGGCGTGTTGGCGATAAAATAATTTGCCACCCTCCTGGCAGTATTCAGATAACTATCCTTCTTTGTATGTACATAGCTTAATACAAATCCGTACAGCGCCCATGCCTGGCCCCTTGTCCAGGAAGAGCCCTCCGCATAACCCTGGCCGCCGAAAGTCTCCAGAAATTCTCCCGTGACCGGGTCAAACGACACAATATGATTGGCAGAACCATCTTCACGGATAAAGTATTTCTGTGCCGTGTCTGCGTGCATGGTGGCAATCTGCAGAAATCTGGGATCATGGATCTGCTCATAAGCCCAGTACAGCAGGGGCAGGTTCATCATACAGTCGATAATCGCCCATCCTGCCTTGCTTCCGTCCCCATCATCATTCCATGCGCGGATAAAACGGCCCATGGGATTAAAACGGCCCGCCATGTCATTGGCGGCCAGAAGTCCCCGGTTAAATGATTTTCTGCTGCCGGTAACCCGGTAATCCGCCACTGCCGTGGGAAGCCAGCGGAAACCGCTGTCATGGTTCATTCCCGATGCGCTCATCAGATTCGCATCCAGTTTGTCCTCGCTTTCCAGTGCAATCTCCTGATACAGTTCCTCGCCGGTGGCATGATACAGCTGCCACATGATTCCGCCCCAGAAACCGTTGGTCCACCAGCAGATTCTGTCCCCGGACCAGTCGTCAAAGACCCCATCTATCGTGGTATAGGGAATCTTATGTCTGTTTCTTTCTGCCACTATGCGCATTTTATGCTTGATTTTCCCCGCCGTCTCCTGCGCCCATTTTTGTCCATCCATTTTCCTTATCCTCCTGCGCCGCCATTTTACCGCCCTTTTGCGGTATCTCCATCATACTGATTCCGGGCCCAAAAGTCAATGGCTTGTTACTTTCCCATGGGTAATTCCGTTTTCATTAAAAGCGTCCACACGGACGAAATATCGTTCCACATCTGACATCAGGGCGCGTATCTCCACTTCCGTCCGGCCGAATACCCTGTAGCTGTGGTACAGCTTGTCAGGACTGTGGCCCCAGAGCACCTCATAGCCCGGGGCGTCCCCCGTCCATTTGACCTCCATATCCATACCGCCCCGGCGCAGGACGCATACATCTGCCGCCTGCCCCGGCGCCTCTCCGCATCCCCTGCCGAATACACGCAGTCCGCTGATACAGACGGCCCCGTGGTACGGAACTTCCGTCACCGTAAGCCGGATGTACCTTGCGCGGATGCCGCCGGATTTTACCACCAGATCATGGGGCAGATCCGTATCCGCATTCCTCTTGTCCTCCAGCGTAATCCAGTTTTCTCCATCGGCGCTTCCCTCCAGCAGCCATCGGGTTACGAAACCGCGCTCCTCTATATACCTTCCCCGGCCGGCCTCTCCATGCAGCCGTGCGTTTGGGGGAAGCTGCGAAACCATTCCCGCATCATCCGCAAAATTCACCTGTACCGCATGTACCTTGCAGCACTCTCCCAGATCCACCTGCAGCCAGGGTGTCAGGTCTTCCTCCCGGGCCTTCCACCAGGTCTGTATATTTTCGTCCACCGCATAGCCGGCTTCTTTTTCCTCACTGCTGGCAGTGGTTTTTTTCCCATAGCTTAAAAGCATCCACTGCGGTTCCGCCCAGGGATCGCACATCTCCCCTGTCACGGCCCGGGGCCAGTCCCCGTAACGCTGGTTGCAGAACAATTCCCCATCCCTGTCAAACCCTGCCGGCCAGATGCCCACACGGCGCTCAAACTCGTGACTGACGGAAATCCGCATGGTGCTGGTATGCCACCAGTTCCCCGCCTTGTCCTCCATGGTGGATCCGTGCCCCGCGCCGGGGCAGAAACCTCCCGGGGAATAGGAAAACGGATTGCCGGGACAGGCCCGGAAGGGCCCCAGGGGGGAATCTCCCACACAGACGCCATCATTGTATATATTAAACTGTGTGCCGGGGCAGGCATACTGCAGATAATACTTTCCCCCGTATTTCGTCATCCAGGCGCCCTCTATGTACGGCTGGTCGGACAACGCCGCGAGAAGCATCGGCCGGTACTGCTTTGGCGCTGCCGCGATGGCCGGTGCCATATCCGTGATGTCTTCCGGACTGCAGCCCGATTCCCTGGCCATCTGCTCCTTCAGAATCTGTACGATATGACTTTCCCGGGGGTCATACCGGTGATTTTCCCCCATGCGTTCATACCCGTATTCCGTCCTGTGATCTTCAATCAGCGCCACAGGCTCTCCTGTCATTTCCATGGTGTCAGGATTCAGTTCCACCCCCCATATCGGTGTCATATTGCTGCAGCCCCAGTAAAAATACAGCCTTCCGTCCTCATCCTGGAACAAGTTGGGATCCCAGAAATCAAAAGTACCCTCTATCCGCTCAAACACACCGCCCTCCGGGTCTCTGGTGCGGTAAAAATCACAGTTTTCCCCTCTGCGGCTGGCACAAAAATACATCCAGTCCCCTATCACGCGCACATCCGGGGCGTAATCGTACACCGGCACCCCTTCCAGGGGACACTGCTTCCATGTGACCATATCCTCGCTGACCAGAAACCCTCTTGTCATACTGGGAAAGAGATAGTATTTTCCCCGGAACAAAATCATGGACGGGTCGGCTGCCTCCCGGTTCCGGGAAAACCCCTCCCCTTTCTGGTTGAACTGGTACTGATAGGAAAAGTTCAGGGGATTGCAAAAATACTGCCGGTTTCCAAAGCTTCCCAGCAGGGACAGACTGGGCCTGGGACTGCGCTCCTGGGTGGAACGGTCCACTGCCACCAGGCCGAAAGTCATGGAATATCCCTTCTGCCATTCAAAATTATCCAGAAGGCTCCAATAAAAATATCCCTTTACCGGAATACCATCCTCCATACAGGATGCCACACCGGACAGGGCCTGCCGGATAAATGCCTGTCTGCGGGAATCGTCAGAAGTGGCTATCCCGTTTTCCGTGACGATGAGACTGCCCGGAAAGCTCTCTGCCACCCTGCGGATCACATGCTCCAGGGCCTCCGGATAATATTCGTACTCCATCTGTGTCAGTTCGGCCTCCGGGGGCGCCGGAAGGGTACCGGATGCGTCTATACGGCTTCTCGTATAATTCTGCACGCCCAGAAAATCATCCCCCTCTATGGCAGGCAGATAGTGGGTAAATTCTTCCTCCCATTCCCTGGCCGCATTTTCCTCCCCGCCGGGAAGGGCCTGAATGTCATGAAGGCTCAGGGTGAGGCCCAGCCGGATATGGGGTGCAGTCTCCCGGATCACGGCCCTGGCGGCCCCATGGGCCTCCATAACGATTTCATCACCGTGAGCTGTCCTGGGGCTGGTAAAACATTCTGTCTTTGCAACCCCGAAAATCTCCATGCACTCTTTCTCGGCAGCCTGGCGGCCGGCCAGCATTTTTTCCAGATTCAGTCCCATCTGCACCGTGCTGTCTGCCGCCTTGTCCGATTTTCCCCCGGCCATCATCCGCTGCATATAACGTTTTGCAATGGCGGCAACCTGAATTCCCATATTTGCCTCATTGATTGTGCAGATATAGTTAATCTCCCTGCCCAGTTTTTCCATCACATACCTGGTATAACGCGCAAAGAAAGCTGGTGTCTGGTCAGATTCCCAGCCGCCTTTGGCAATCAGCCATTTGGGACTGGTAAAATGCATCAGTGTTACCACCGGTTCCAGTCCGTTTTCCCTGCAGGTACGGATCACATCCCTGTAGTGTTCCGTCTCTGCCTCGTCAAACTTTCCCTCCTCCGGCTCAATCCTGGCCCATTCTATGGAAAAACGGTAGGCATTAAGCCCTGCATCCGCCATCAGGCGAATATCCTCCCCGTATCTGTGGTAGTGGTCCACTGCCTCGCCGCTGGGTTCCAGAAAATCGGTATATACCATCCGTTCCCTGGCCCAGTAATCACTGTGGATATTGTTTCCTTCCACCTGATGGGCCGCCGTGGCCGCTCCTAACAAAAAATCCTTCCCAAATGCCATAAGTCTGTCCTCCTATCTTTTCAAATCGCTGCGCGATAGCACGAAAGGGTAAAGTCGATTCCGCAACTCTCCACCAGGAAAGCCTTCTCCCGGATTTTTTCCGGGAGCTTCTCTCCAGCCGGTTCTCCGCTTTCCTTTCGGACGGTTATTGTTTCCAGTTCCGTAACTTTTCCACAGAAGCGTTACTTTTTCCGGTTCCGTATTCTCCTGCGGGGATTTTTCTTTTTCTATTTTAGCAAAATTATGGAGGAAAACGGGATAAAAATTATGAAATATGTGCAATTTTTCACTTGCATTTCCATATTACGCGAATTTTTGTACATTACCACGAATTTTTGTATTTTTGTTCTTCCTGATGCAATCTATAATGGACTTGTCCGAACAATCTGTTGATAGCAGAACCTATCAGAAGGGAGATATTTATTATGTCAAAAAAACCCACCGCCAGCGAACTTGACGGCATCCAGTACCGTCGTGCAAAACTTTGGCAAATCGTCCTGTACGCCTGCAACGGCCTTGTAGGCATGAGTATCTACTCCCTGATCAATCTTGCCAGCTACAGTGCAAGCATTGGTTACGGCGTCACCACTTTGGTCATCGGTTACATCCTGACCTGCACCCGGATTCTGGATGGCCTCACCGATCCTTTGCTGGCCTTTGTGTATGACAGGGTCAACACCCGCTTCGGCAAACTGCGCATTCTTCTGATCGCGGGCTATCTCATCGAGGCAGTCGGTTTATTGTGTATGTTTAGTCTCTTTTCCAGCAGAGGATTCGGCTGGGTCATCTTTACCCTTTTCTATGTGGTATATATTATCGGCTATACCATCACCAATATGACGGCCCAGACCATTCCCGCCATAATGTCCAATGACCCGAAGCAGCGCCCCACCATAGGCGTGTGGTCCACTGCTTTCAACTACCTGGTGCCCATGGTCATGATGATGGTCTTAAATATGGTGCTGCTGCCCATGTTCGGCGGAGAATACAATCAGGGATTTTTGTCTGCCGCCTGCTTTGTCTGCCTGGGCATGGCCGCACTGGGCACCCTGTTGGTATGTGTGGGAATATCCGAATTTGACAAACCGGATTTTTTCTCCGGCCTGAAAAAGAAAGAGCCCCTGAAACTGAAAGATATGGCAGATGTCCTGGCCCACAATCATCCCCTGCAGTGTTACATCATCTCCAACGCATCGGATAAAATCGCCCAGCAGACAGCAAGCCAGTCCGTGATCACCACACTTTTGTTCGGTATTGTAATCGGAAATATGTCCATCTCCACCATGCTCACGGTGGTGAGCATGATTCCTTCTATCCTGTTTGCAGTACTGGGGGCAAAATATGCCGGAAAACACGGCAGCCGCAAGGCCATTGTCACATGGACCTGGATCAGCATGATCATCTCCCTGGTCACCCTGGGTTTCTTTGTCCTCATTGACCCGGGCCAGATTGCAGTCATGATGAGCCCCGCCATGATTCTCTATGTCTGTCTGACCCTGGCCCAGAACGGCTCCAATATGTGCATCACTACCGCCAATACTTCCTTCATGGCCGACACCATCGACTATGAACTGGACCGCAGCGGAAGATATGTGCCTGCGGTGGTCACCGGCACTTACAGTCTCATCGACAAACTCATCACCGCTTTCAGCGCCACCATCGCTGCAGGCGCAGTGGCAGTCGTAGGTTATACTTCCTCCATGCCCCAGCCCGGCGACCCCTGCACCGACGCAGTCTTCTGGGTCACCATGGCCGTCAAGTTCGGACTTCCTGTGCTGGGCTGGATCTGCACCCTGGCAGCCATGAAGTTCTGCCATTTGGATAAGAAAGAAATGGTGAATGTCCAAAAACGAATTGCCGAGAAAAAGAAGACGGCCAGGCATCAGGTTATCATGGAAAATTTACAGTAATCCCCTGCTCCGGACCGGGCCTCCTGCCGGAAAGCAAAAATCCCTGCTCCGGATGCGGCAGACCTGTCACCTTGGATGGGGATTTTCCCGGTATTCCATTGGGGTACAGCCCACAATTCCGGAAAAAACCCTGGTGAAATAGTTCCTGCTGCTGAAGGAAAGCTGTTCGGAAAGCTCCTGGACGGAAATGTCCGTGCTGCGCAAAAGTACTTTTGCACGCCCTATTTTGGCGTATTTTACATAATCGCTGACACAGAACCCGGTTTCTTCCTTAAATTTCCGGGTCAGGTAGTACTCCGTATACCCCACCAGTTCTGCCAGGTCGGCGGCGCGGATTTTCTCGTCCAGGTGCATCTCAATATAATCCCTGCACTGGGCAACCGGGGAGGAAAGCTTTTGTCTCTGCTTCGCCTTATAAACCCTGCGCACAAAGTCGTCATACATCAGCATGGGGACAGACCGGATCTCATCATATGTACTGGCATTTTCCGCCGACTGGATATAGGCGTCCCCCAGGGAATATGCCTCCTCCGGGGACATACCTCCCTCTATGGCGGCCCGGCAGACAATAGACGAAAAAACGATCACGGATGTTTTTGCCTGGCGCAGGGGATCCCGCCCCCGGACCGGCACCCCGGTGCTGATCAGCAGGGAATCGCTTAAGACCTCCTTATAGTTCAGGTCTCCGTTCCGAACCATATCCAGCAGGGCGCACTCGGACATCCAGACCCTGTGCCTGTCCCGTTTGATATCCGGGGGAGCGGCATCGGAAAAAGACTGCTCCAGGCAGGTATCGCTGGCATCCAGCTTTTCTCCGGTAATGCAATAATGCAGCATCAGCAGATACCGGGTAAACAAGATGTTCTGAACCACCGGAATCTTCTTGTAAGCGTCCAGAAACTGACGTTTCCTGGCCAGGCCAAGCTCCTGGCCGGCATATTCCCGCAGGCCGTTTTCCATGTCCCGCAGAGAAACATTATGAGAAAAAACCGGCCCGATTACGTAAATCAGTTCGGGCACGCCCCCCCGGCACACAAAATCCACGCCCCAGATCAGGCCAAAGGAGGTTCCCACAGCCTGAGGCAGACTTTTCTCCCGGGCAAGCCCGAGAACCCTGTCCTTACACCCCAGCAGAGAAAAAGCTGTCTCAAAAAGGGCTTCCTCCGGACAGTTGGAGCAAAGAAGGCTGCCCTGGATATCGTAGCACCAGGTGTAAATGTCCCCGCCGCAGCAGAGAAGTTCCTGAAACAGGGTGATATTTTGCTGAATATCCATAATCGGCCTCCTTTTGCCATTATATTTTTTTGTTTTCTGGCCTGTGCGGCCTCGTTTCTGTGCAAAGCGCACAGACCAGTAGGGTTCTTCTTTTCTGGCCTGAGCGGCCTCGCTTCTGTGCAAAGCGTAGAGACCAGTAGGGTTTTCTTTTCTGGCCTGAAGGCCACTCTTCTGTGCAAAGCGCAGAGACCAGTAAAAGCTGCGCTTTTACTGGTTCGCTTCGCTCGTCGAATGGACGCGAAAGCATCTGCCCGAGCAAGCTCGGCATCTGCTTTCGTGTCCGCTCGACTCTGCCCTTTGCGCATATTATACCATGATTACAAACCAATCATGGTATTTATGGCCATTCGGCCTCTTCATGCCACAAATATGGACTTATTATACCACATACCACTGTAAAGGAGTAATTTTTATGAGAAAAATTGTATCTTTAAATCAAAACTGGCAGTTTTGTCAGGAAGGCCGGTCCTCTTTGGTAAACCTGCCCCACACCTGGAATGCAGTGGACGGACAGGATGGCGGAAATGATTATTTCCGCGGTGTCTGTCAGTATACACGCAGTCTTCCAAGACCCCGCATGGACAATGGCAGCCGTGTCTTTCTTGAGATAAAAGGAGCTGCCATGTCCGCGCAGGTGTGGATCAACGGCATACTGCTGGCCACTCATCAGGGCGGTTATTCCACCTTCCGGGCAGATCTCACAGATTACCTGAAGGATGAGAACGAACTGGCCATTTCCGTGGACAACAGTGACAATGATACCGTCTATCCCCAGAAGGCAGACTTTACCTTCTATGGCGGTCTATACCGGGATGTAAACCTGATCATTGTACCCGGGGTACATTTTGACCTATCCTACTGCGGCGCTCCAGGCATCAGGGTAACGCCCATTGTAGACCTGGAAACCGGATCCGCATCCGTCACTGTGGAAACCTGGCAGACCGGAGCCGGGGACGTAACTTTTACAGTAGATGGCAAAAGCCGGACTGTTCCGGGCAAAAACGGCCATGCCTGCGCAGAGTTTCTGATCCAAAATGTCCGCTTGTGGGATGGCCCGGCCGATCCTTACCTTTACACTGCCACAGCCATGCTGGACAGCGGGGACGAGATTTCCGCCCGTTTTGGCTGCCGCACTTTCAGCATCGATGCCCGGAAAGGATTTTTCCTGAACGGACGCAGCTATCCCCTGCGCGGCGTCAGCCGTCACCAGGACCACAAAGGAACCGGCAATGCCCTGACCAGGGAACATCATATCCGGGATATGGAAATTGTCCGTGAACTGGGCGCCAACACCCTGCGGCTTGCCCATTATCAGCACAGTGACGACTTCTATGACCTGTGTGATGAAAACGGCATCATCGTCTGGGCAGAAATACCTTATATCACCATGCATATGAAAAACGGCAGGGAAAACACATTAAGACAGATGGAAGAACTCATCGCCCAATGTTACAATCACCCTTCCATCGCCGTCTGGGGCCTGAGCAATGAGATCACGGCTGCCAGCGCGGTAAACCCGGACTTGCTGGAAAACCACAGACTCCTCCATGAACTGTGCCATCGCATGGATCCCACCCGCCCTACCGCCATGGCAAATGTGTTCATGCTGGAGACAGACAGCCCCCTTCTGGAAATTCCGGATGTGAACAGCTATAATCTGTATTTTGGCTGGTATCTGGGGGAGCTGGAACAAAATGAGGCATTCTTTGATGCCTATCACGACAGATACCCGGACCGCGCCATCGGATGCAGTGAATACGGCGCCGACGCAAATCCCCAGTTCCAGACCTCACATCCGGAAAAAGGGGACTATACGGAAACCTATCAGACGGTGTATCATGAACATATGCTGGAAATGATTGAGCAGCGCCCCTGGCTCTGGGCCACCCATGTATGGAATCTCTTCGACTTTGCAGCGGACGGCCGGGATGAAGGCGGGAAACACGGGGAAAACCAGAAAGGCCTTGTAACCTTTGACCGGAAAATCAAAAAAGATGCCTTCTATCTCTACAAAGCCGCCTGGAATCCGGAACCCATGGTACATATCTGCGGCAGCCGGTACACCTGCCGGGCAGAAGAAGTAACGGAAATCAAAGTGTATTCCAACCAGCCCCAGGTATCCCTATACGTGGACGGCAGCCTTTTTTCCACCCAGAATTCCCACAGAATCTTCCGGTTTCAGGTACCCCTGTCCGGAGAACACAACATTGAGGCGAGAACGGCCCACGGAAGCCATGCCATTTCGGTGCGCAGGACAGCCACGGAAAACCCTGACTACATTTTTTCCGGAAAACAGGATGTGGTAAACTGGTTCGACCAGGACGAATTTGATCCCGCCTGCTTTTCCATATCCGATACCCTCGGGGACCTGCGGGCAGATCCCCGGGCCGCATCCATAGTAAACCAGATCATGGAAAAAGGGGCCGCATCCAGGGGAGATGTGGCGGAGGCAGTAAAGGACAATCCGGGCCTGCAGCGTATGCTGGACAGAATGACCCTGGTGAGCCTCTTAAAACAGGCCGGCAATATCCAGGAAGAAAATATCCGCCAGCTGAACCGTATCCTCCAGAAAATCAAAAAATCCTCAGACACAACCCAAACCAGGAGGTAAACAAAATGCCACTCAGGGCAGTACAGCAATTTATGCTGGGCACCGTGATGAATACACAGGCCCAGGCCACAGACACCATGAAAAAAATGAAAGATGCCGGATACGACGGCATAGAACTGTGCGGATTCATGATTCATCCCAGCAGTTTTCTTGTGAAAATGATGACAAAAGCCGCGGGAATGCCGGTAGGCAATGGCGGAAAACTGGACTGGCCCCGGCTGGTAAAGGAAAGCGGCCTGCAGGTTGTTTCCATCCACCAGGACCTGGGCAGCGTGGAGCGGAATCCGGCGGCAGTGGCCCGGGAGGCGCAGAAATTCGGCACCGACAAAATTGTCATCACAGGGATGTACCGCTTTCCCTACGGGGATGCGGAAGAAGTCAGAAAACTGGCCGGACGACTGAACAATGCCGGCACAAACCTGAAAAAGGAAGGGATTTCGCTGCTCTACCACAATCACAACTGCGAATTTGTGAAAGTTTCCGGGAAACAAAATGCCTACTGTCTTTTAATGGAAGAAACGGATCCCGAAGTTGTCAATTTTGAGTTTGACAGTTATTGGTGTGCCGAATGCGGCGCGGATCCGCTGTCCGTGATGGATGCCCTGGGTTCCAGAATGAAGCTGTGGCATATCAATGACCGGGGAACCAGGCTCGCCGGCCCTGCCATGACCCCCATCCTAAAAAGTGACAGTATGGAACCGGGCACCGGCACCATGCCCTTACAGCAGCTTTCCCAAAAGGCAAAGGCTGCCGGAATCCATGCGGTGATTCTGGAAAGCCACCGGAACTGGGTAGACAAAAGCCCGGTCAGAAGCTTTCAGCTCAGTGCGGCTTTTATCAAAGAACAATTCAGTGAACAGAGAGGAAACCTATGTACGAAAAATTGAGAACTTGTTTTATCCAGGCAGACCGCCCCTTCCGGGAAGGCGCCGTGGATGTATTCCAACAGACATTTTCTGTGCAGACAGTCCGCAAAGCCACTTTGGTCATCACCGCACTGGGCGTATACGAGGCGGAACTGAACGGTCAGAAAATCGGCGACATCCTTTTCGCCCCCGGCTATACCTATTACCATCGCCAGCTCCAGGTACAGACCTTTGACCTGACCAGCCTGGTGAAGGAAGGGGAAAACACGCTGCGCGTTTACCTGGGCCAGGGGTGGTATTGCGGCCGCTACACCTTTGACAACAAATGTCAGGTCTACGGGGAACACTCTGCCGTATCCTGGATTCTGACAGTGGAAACCGGTCAGAATACCCGTATTTATGAAAGCAGTGATGGCACGGTTTCCATACTGGAAAGTCCCTATTCCTACGCGGGATTTTATGATGGGGAAATTTATCAGGCCAAAGCCCTGGGACTGACAGATCACAAACCGGTTCCCTATACCGGCAGACTGCCGGAAATCCTGGAGGATGGCATTGTATACACCCGGATCCAGGAGAGGGTCTGTGTCAAAAATGTTTCCCGGCAGGGGGATGTAACCATTCTGGATTTCGGGCAGAATTTTGCCGGTTTTGTGGAGATCGATCCCGCTTACATGCACGGTGAAACATTGCAATTACGTCATGGTGAAATTTTAAATCAGGATGGCACTCTGTATACCGCCAATCTCCGGAAAGCAAAAGCCAGGATCATATACCACAAGGGAAATGACACTGCCAAATACCGCCCCAGGTTCACCTTTATGGGCTTCCGTTATGCAGAACTGTCCGGGGTCGAATACCAGGAAGGCCTGCTGACCGCCTATGTCATCCACAGCCAGATGGAGCGCACCGGGTATTTTTCCTGTGAAAATGAAAAAGTGGCCCAGCTCTACCGGAATCAGGTGTGGGGACAGCGGAGTAATTATCTGGAAGTTCCCACGGACTGTCCCCAGCGGGACGAACGAATGGGCTACACCGGGGATGGGCATGTGTTTGCCCTCACCGGGGCATACAATTATGACTCGGAAGATTTCCTCGCCAAATTTCTGCGGGACATTCGCTACACACAGCTGGACAACAAGGAAGGCTATGTTGCCCCTGTGGTGCCTGCACGGGGGCCGGAGGGCGTTGGCTTCATGAGTATGCTGGGCTGGGGCAATGCGGTGACCATTCTGCCCTGGATGATGTGGCGGCAGTATGGCACCATGAAACATCTGCTGGAACAGTATGAAAGTATGAAAAAACATGTGGAATGCGAGATACGTCACATGGGCAGGGGCATTATGGGAAAAAAAGATCTCTGGATGGGCCCCAGCCTGGGAGACTGGCTTGCTCCCGGCAAAGATGTCAGATACATGGCCATGCACAACGGACCGGTGTCCAACGCTTTCATCGTCAATGACCTGCGTATCCTTTCCGAAACGGCAAAGCTTCTGGGGAAAACCCAGGACGAAACCCGCTACCGGCAGCAGCTGGAAAAAACCACCAACGCCTATGTCCGGGCCTTCGTCAAAAAAGATGGCTCCATGAAAGACGACTACCAGGGAGCCTATATCATGGCCCTGCAAATGGTATTGTCCGAAGGCAGTCTCCGGGATGCCTGCTTTGAACGGCTTGTCCGCAAACTCCGGGCCGAAGGAATGCAGACCGGATTTTTTGCCACACAGCATCTGCTTCCCCTGCTGGCTGACAACGGTCAGGAGCGGCTGGCTTTTGACCTGCTTCTGAACGAAAAATGCCCGGGCTGGCTCTATCAGGTGAACTGCCAGGCTACTACCACCTGGGAGAGATGGGATGCCCTGCGGCCTGACGGCACCGTCAATGAAAGCAATATGAACGGAGACAATATGGTGTCTTTCAACCATTACGCATTCGGCAGTGTAGGGGAATTCTACTATCGCTACATCCTGGGCATCACTCCCATGGAACCGGGCTTCGCCAAAATCCGCATCCATCCCCATGTGGACAGACGCCTGGGTTCTGTGGAAGGCAGCTACCAAAGCCGGGCCGGGCTGATCCGGGTGGCATGGCAGACTGACCGGAACACGGTATCTTTCCGGATATCCGTCCCTGCTGAAACTCTCCTGGCCCTGCCGGACGGCACCGAAAGAACCCTTGCACCGGGAGATTATGCGTTTCCGGAAATTCCATTGGGCGAATAAGCAGGGATAGGGCGCTTGCAGCTTTCGCTGCTAATTTCCTCACGCGCCCCTGCGCATAAAAAAGGGCTGCCGGTCCCGGATCCTACCAGGTTTCTGAAAAGCATCAGTATAGTTTTTTTGTCGGTATAAGTCGTGTAAATCAGACGCCTGACAGCTTCCGGGTACTTAAAATAAGTGGATAGGGTTGCCCAGCTGTCATGCCTTTTGCATACATGGAAAGAATCTTTTCCTCCATGTCCTGCGTCACGGTATTCTGGTATTTTTTAATGAGCTGGGGCTCATACTCACCGT
>OFFE01000220.1_pt1 | contig 50742 bp, 48 predicted proteins | sample 1521371 | NCBI WGS metagenome assembly OFFE01 (sample SAMEA3504131, study PRJEB24116) | mouse gut metagenome | biome: mouse gut; feature: mouse-associated habitat; material: faeces | place: Denmark | collected 2011 | reverse complement strand
ACTCCGGTCGGCGCTTAGCAAACGTCCCCCGGACGTTTAGCGCCCTTCGGCGAGGCGCTGGATGCCTGAAACCGTAAAGTTATCGGCGAGTACTACGTACTCAATGCCCTTGCAGCAGAGTGCAGGGCACCGTGAATAGTAACATGGAAGTTTACTATAAATTAAATGCTGCATTTTATGGATTGAGAGATAAGGTGCTTCATGGTAGAATATAGAAAACCAGAGGACAAATGAATGAGGGGAACGGCAACGGAAAACAAACTGTGAAAAGGGAGAGGAACATGGGATATCAGGAGGCTTACGACAAACTGGAGAAATACGGGCAGCTGCATGTCTTACAGTATTATGATGAGCTGAGCGGTTATGAGAAGGAGGCGCTGCTGGAACAGATTATGGGCACGGATCTGTCGGTGCTGGCGCAGTGTCTGCATAAGGAGGAGCTGAATCCGCGGGGAGAGATCACGCCCATCGAGGTGATGAAGCTTGCGCAGATCGAGGAGAGAAGGGAGGAATTTGTGCAGGCCGGATTGGACGCCATTCGTGCGGGCAGGGTTGGAGCGGTCATGCTGGCAGGCGGCATGGGTACCAGGCTGGGTGCGGATGTGCCGAAAGGAACGTATAATATCGGCCTGACGAAAGAGGTCTATATTTTTCAGAGACAGGTGGAGAACCTGCTGGATGTGGTGCACCAGGCGGAGGCGTGGATTCCGTTGTATGTGATGACAAGTGATAAGAATCACGAGGTGACCAAAGCCTTTTTTGAGGAGAAGAATTATTTCGGGTACAATCCGGATTATGTGACTTTCTTCATGCAGGATATGGCGCCGGCGTCGGACTATAACGGCAAAGTATATATGGAAGAGAAATATAAGATGTCCACGTCGCCAAACGGCAATGCAGGCTGGTTTTTGTCGATGATCAAATGGGGTGTGGCGGATCAGGTGAAGGAGGCCGGAGTCGAGTGGCTGAATGTGTTTGCGGTGGACAATGTGCTGCAGCGGATCGCCGATCCCTGTTTCGTGGGGGCGACCATCGTCACGGGCAGTGCGTCGGGTGCCAAGGTGGTAAAGAAGAACGCTCCTGACGAACGGGTGGGTGCGATCTGTTTAGAGGACGGCAGACCCTCCATCGTGGAGTACTATGATATGACGCAGGAGTTGATGGACGCCGTCGATGAAGAGGGAGAACCGGCCTATGATTACGGTGTGATTCTGAATTATCTCTTCCGGCAGAAGGATCTGTGGGAGATCGCGGCGGGACGTCTGCCCCTGCATATCGTGGAGAAGAAGATTCCTTACCTGGACGGGCAGGGAAGGCATGTGAAGCCGGAAGAACCCAACGGTTATAAGTTTGAGCAGCTGGCGCTGGATCTGGTGCATGAGATGGATTCCTGTCTGCCCTACGAGGTGGTTCGGAATCATGAGTTTGCTCCGATCAAGAATGAGACGGGGATTGATTCCGTAGAGAGTGCACGAGTGCTGTGTCAGGAGAACGGCATTGAGCTGTGACATATGCTGCGAAGAACGAAGAAGCGGGGACAGTGCGCTGTGTGGGGATGAGGCGGCGGGAAAACAGCTGTGAACATTTTGACAGATTTGAGTAACATTCACCTATTGAATAAACCGACTTTTTAAGTGTACACTATCATTATAACAGGAAACAGGAAATGCTTTGTGAGTTAACATTTTGGAAGAGCGAATGTGAGGCAGAATGTTTCAGGTGTTCTACGGTTTCACAAGGCGGTATCAAGAAAGGGCGGGTGCAGGGTTGAATAAATTGTCTGATGAGCAATTTAATTCATTCAACTGAACAGGTTCAGTTGGAATTTGTACCGCTTCGGAATGGAGGGAAAATGGCAATTTTGGTAACAGGCGGCGCCGGCTATATCGGCTCCCACACAGTGGTAGAATTACAGAATGCAGGCTATGAAGTGGTAGTTGTGGACAATCTGTCCAACTCCAGTGAGAAGTCTCTGGAGAGAGTGGAGAAGATCACGGGCAAGCCGGTGAAGTTCTACAAGGCGGATATTCTGGACAGAGAGGCGCTTCAGAAAATTTTCGCACAGGAGAAGATTGATTCCTGTATTCATTTTGCAGGCTTGAAGGCGGTAGGAGAATCCGTACAGAAGCCATGGGAATATTATGAGAACAATATTGCAGGTACGTTGACACTGGTAGATGTTATGCGTAAGAACGGCGTGAAGAATATTATTTTCTCATCTTCCGCAACGGTATACGGCGATCCGGCTATCATTCCGATCACGGAGGAATGCCCGAAGGGACAGTGTACAAACCCTTACGGCTGGACGAAATCCATGCTGGAGCAGGTGCTTTCCGACATGCAGAAGGCTGATCCGGAATGGAATGTGATCCTGCTTCGGTACTTTAACCCCATCGGTGCGCACAAGAGCGGCACTATCGGCGAGAATCCGAACGGTATCCCGAATAATCTGATGCCTTACATCACGCAGGTGGCAGTGGGCAAGCTGAAAGAGCTGGGGGTTTTCGGCAACGACTACGATACCCATGACGGCACGGGTGTCCGCGACTATATCCATGTAGTTGATCTGGCGCTTGGTCATGTGAAGGCGCTCAAGAAGATTGAGGAGAAGGCCGGTCTTTGTATCTATAATCTCGGCACAGGCACAGGCTACAGCGTGCTGGATATGGTGAAGAATTTCGAGGAAGCCAACGGCGTTAAGGTTCCGTATGCGATCAAACCCAGACGTGCAGGGGATATTGCTACCTGCTACTCCAATGCAGATAAGGCGAAGAGAGAGCTTGGCTGGGAGGCGCAGTTCGGCATCAGGGAGATGTGTGCAGACTCCTGGAGATGGCAGAGTAATAATCCTAATGGTTACGATGATTAATTGGTGAAACAGTCATAAAGCTATCAGAGAGAAAGGGTCTACCTTATGGTAAACCCTTTCTTTGATCTTTAGATTCTTTCCTGTAGATCTGACATTCCGGTGATCTGGTGAAAATATCCTACAATAATTTATTCCGCCATCTGTAACTGTCCGATGTGTTGGATTTCCTTGTTAAGTGCCAGCATTCTGGCATCCAGTTCCGATATCATCTGGGCACATTCTACCAGTTCATCTTTGATGTGCTCCGGAGCATTTCCCTCGAATTTGTAGTGGATCTTGTGCTCTAAGCTGGCCCAGAAATCCATGGCGACGGTGCGGATCTGTATCTCAACCTTGGTATCTGCGATACGGTCTGACAGATATACCGGCACGGTCACCAGCATGTGGTAGCTCTTGTAACCGCTGGCCTTCGGATTGACGATGTAGTCTTTGACGGAGATAACCTTAATATCACTCTGATTGCTGATCATCTCCGCGATCTGGTATATGTCCGATGAAAAAGAACATATGACACGGATACCTGCTATATCGTTGACATAGCGGATCATGTTGTTGATGGTTGACTCATAGCCATGTTTCTTCAGTTTCTTAACGATGCTCTCCGGTGTCTTGATGCGCGATTTAATGTGTTCAATCGGATTGTATCTGTGTACGTGCTGAAATTCATCGTTCAGGATTTCCAGTTTCGTGGAAATCTGCTTTAATGCCGATTTATAGATCAGCGTCACTTCCATCCAACTGTCGATGTCGCTGTCTCGGTCTATTCTTATTTCCATTCATTTCCCCTGGGCCACGGCAGACGCCGTGACCTTCTGCCTTTACAAAATATTAAATTCCGGAATGTAATTCATATTCACATTGGTTAAATTTGATTCATTTAAAACTGTAGGTTTCGCCTGTCTGAATCTCCATCTTCCACACGGGTTTCTATGAATTATAAACAGTATATCATACATAACAAAAAAAACGTATATTTCATACAAAAACTTCATAAATATTTAATTTTTATTGTATATTTTTATAGTTGTCTTTTGACTTGCAGCACAGAAAGCAGGGCAATTCTGCCGCAGGGATCTTTTACGGCAGATCAGCGCGGCCGATGGAAAAGGCTGCAAAACAGTGCCGGCGAGGTCACTACGAAGGGATACATATAGCGGATCAGCACTGCCGGTGACAGGAGCAGAGTCATGTAATAGCATACCGGAAAAACTGCCGGCAGCAGGAGCAGATACTGCCTTCTGTAGATTACCGCGGCCATGTACAGACACAGGAGCCACCAGTAAAACGCGGGCGCAAACAGGATACGCAGCCCGGGAATATTCTGATAGCTGTTGTCGGATATGATCCGTTCCATCCATGCGCGCAGCTTTGGCAGGCGGCTTTGCTGCGGGACCTCGAAGCCGGCGGGCATCGTCCGGGTATCGGTGGACAGATAGCCGAATCCGCTTTCCGATCCCAGACCGTAGATCTGTGCGTGAGTGCGGTCTTCCAGAAACCAGTAACCCACGGAAGTATCCAGAAACGCGTCGATATAGATCTGCGGGTGTTTTAGCCCAAGCTGTATCCAGGCCTTGATAAAGCCGGCCGGATTGTCATGGATGACCGCCCTGCTTTTGACCGGATCGGCCAGGTAAGGGTTGTAGGCTGCAAAAACCCATTCGGCAGGCAGATACTGATCCAGCTCGCGGCGCATATCCTCCGAGAGCGTCTCCTCTGCCTTGACTCTCGTGCGGGCCATCTGCTGTAAGGGGATGCTGAGCATTTCCCGGGGACTGCCGTTTTGGGCATGCAGAGTCGTTTTCAGAGCCATATTGCCTGCCACGGCCAGCACGAGCGCCAGGACGGTACAGGTAAGATACCGGCGCCATGAGGCACCTTTTTGTAACTTATTTCGGTGCAGCAGGAGACACGCCGCAGGAATCGTGAGCAGTAACGCATACAGGGCGTTATTGCGGAACAAAAGCAGCAGGATCGCCCATAGTGTATGGAGCAGCCACTCTTTTCCCGTCAGGCCGCTGCCGGAATTCTCAGCCATCTCATAGGTGAAGAGGGTGTAGAGCAGCACCAGTGCGGAGAACAGGACATCCTTTGTGGTGCTCAGTGCCAGCACCGAATTGGTCGGAAACAGGGCATAGAACAGCAGGAGCATGATCCGCATTGCGGCGGGGACATTCCTTTTGGCCAGTCGTGCCAGTGTGTAACCAAATACTGTGGCCATAAGTATCATCTGCACGATGGAATGGATGGCCATGCCGGCCGGGTAAGAGCCGGGCAGTACATCACCCAGCCGAAAAAAAGCCCCTAAGAATATGGTATGCAGCAGCGGATGATGGGTGCTGTAATCGTGGGCCAGCACCTGATAAAGCTGCCCCTCCGCGTCATAGGCGAATACGGAAGGATAGTAGGCCAGAAAGACCGGCAGCCAGCATAACAGGATCGTGACGGTGGAACACAGCCAGGTCTGCCATGCGGGATGCTTTGGCCGTGGGTTCTGTGTGGTGCTTTCCAGGTGAGACACGATTTGGCTTGGGCGTTCCTGCATCGTGTTGTCGGCGGATGTGCCGGATCCGGCCTGGTTACCGGCATCGTGCGGGCAGGTAAAATAAGACTGCATCTGCGTCAGCCAGCGTTCCGGTTTCAAAAATCCCCATAACAGAGGCGCGATGCAGGAGCCAGTGAGCATAGCCAGACACAGGATCTGCATCAAAAGCACCGGCAGCCGTGACAGACTGCCAAGGGCCGTGCCGTCCCGCCGCATCAGGCATCCCAGCACGTAAGACGCCGCCAGGGGAATGCCCCACAACAGGGAATGGATCTTCAGCCTTCGTTTTGACTGTAACAGAAAGCATGTTGTCAGCAGGAAACACAGGATAAAACCAATGCCATAAAAAAGGACAAGAGCGGTCTTCCCGCAGGACTTCGTCCATGGCTCTAAAGATGCCGTCAAATTTATATTTATGACGGACAGTGCCAGGGATATGACTGAAAATGTAATTTTTTTGAAATTTTTTTTCATGGAGTGTCTTTTCTCTCTTTTCTTATCAGATCTGTTTAGATCTGTGCGCTCATTTTTAACAGGTGGAGCTATCAGGTATGAGGCACACGCAGGGTCAATATCAGTGTACCATTTTATTCTTAAAAGAAAAAGTGTTTACATTTCCCCGGGGGATTTGTATAGTAAACTTACATCATGCTCAGCCTGCCGCCTGGCGGCCGCATGGCCATCCATGCTGTGAAAGTGGAAGACTTTCATAGTAAACTACCATCATGCGCAACCTGCCGCCTGGCGGGCCGCATGGCCATCCATGCTGTGAAAGTCGAAGACTTTCATAGTAAACAGTAGTTACTATAAGTAACAGAAGAGGTGAGAACATGTTTCGTTTATGGGCAAAAATATTTGAAAATAACCACCTGCTCAAAGATACCGTTATCGAAGATTCCGGTGATGACACCCGGACACATAAGGTGTTTAATGCACTGGATGAGGTATGCTGCCGGTTCGATCTGGGCAAACCGATCTGGCTGGATTCTACGATCCGGGACTTCAAGCGTCACGATAAGACGAGATTTACGCAGGATAATTTTATTGAAACAATTGACTTTGACTATCTGGAAATCCATGTGATTGAAGAAGACTGAAAACGGAATTGTTATAAATCGATCCAAAATCTCGAAGAGGTAGTGCATAAAACTGTTGACTTGACATATGATACGTAGTAGTATTGTTATAATCATAATGTAGTATTGAAAACGACATGAAGAAATATTGATGTTGTTTTGCGGAATGTGTATAACAGCGGAAGTTACAATGCAGTGTCATTTTGTGAAAAGAAGGGAGTTGCTTATGCAAATTACAATTCGAGAACCGGGGAGCGCGATCACACATTTTATCGGCATGATGATGGCTATCGTGGCGGCAACACCGCTGATGGTGAAGGTAGCGCTTGACGCGGACTTTACGGCATGTATTGCCATGGCGGTATTTATCGGCAGTATGGTTGCCCTGTATGGGGCCAGTGCCGTCTATCACAGTGTTACCGTGAAAGAGAATATTTTGAAAGTGTTCCGTAAGCTGGATCACATGATGATTTTCGTTCTGATCGCAGGTTCCTATACGCCGGTTTGCCTGATCGTTCTGGGAGGACGGATGGGGTACACACTGTTGGCAGTGGTGTGGGGCATCGCTATGGTTGGCATGCTCATTAAAGCTTTCTGGATCACCTGTCCGAAATGGTTTTCTTCCATGATTTATATCGCTATGGGATGGGTGTGTCTGGCTGTTTTTGGGACGTTGTGGAGTACATTGCCGCATGGTGCATTTCTCTGGCTGCTGGCAGGCGGGATCATCTATACGGCAGGCGGCGTTATCTATGCGTTAAAGCTGCCGCTTTTTAACTCCAGACATAAATATTTCGGCTCTCATGAGATTTTCCATCTGTTTGTGATGGGCGGGAGCATCTGTCACTTTGTATTTATGTACCTGTATGTGGCATAGAAGGTTAGAGCGTCGTGGAGAAACGGATCGGTTCCGTTATCTGCGGCGCTTTGTTTCTGAGTCCTGTTTATAAATCTATATAGAAGGGGAGACCTGGTCAGGTTAACAGATCCTGAAATGAGGAGTGCCCAGGCACCTTGCGGCACCTGGGCTATTATGAAAAAAATTTATCTATGTGTGTAATGTTAAACATTACATGTTCTCGCGATTGCTATGGTTAAAGTATACGGCATAAATATGAATAAATTATGAACAACATATGAAATTACGGTAAATATTTACAAAAGAGAGTGCAAATGGGTATGCATAATATACGAATTGCATAAAAATACATAAAATATGCATTCTCGAGATTACGTTCCATCGATGCAGGCGGCCTGGCATGGGTACATTTCGTGGCAGAGCAGCCGTAAACTGAGCAGCTGCAGGAACTGACAGCAGGGTTTAGGTTGTCAGAAAGCCGGAAAGATGTTAGAATTGAGAAAATGTGACACAGACGATAGCCGGAGGAAAGAGAATGGATACATTTATCGATAAACTTGCGCAGAAGAGAAATGCGCAGGAGATGATCAGGGCGAATATGACAGCCGAAGCCGCGAAGATGGAGCAGCTCCAGAATCAAATGCAGGCGTATGATGGCCTTATGCAGGAAATACGGAAAGTAAATTTGAAAACTGCCGAGAATGCGGCGGAAGTGCAGAATGTATTGAAGGAATGTCTGGATAAACTGGAGACCATGCAGTCAGACGGCAGCCGGACGGCGGATGATCAGGAGACACTGGCCGAGATCAAGGATCTGCTGGCGGCGAAATCACAACAGTCTGACGACTTTATCCATAAGGAGAATGTGAGGGTATACCGCAATGTGCAGGCGGCTTTCGTAGAAGAGCTTAATAAACAGACGGAAGAATTGAAGAACAGTCAGCCGGCCAAAACAGGCAATACGGCAATTCTCGTGATCTCCGTATTGATTCTACTTGGTGTGACAGCGGATGTGGTGCTGCAGGTATTGTCCATGTTTAATTTTAAGTTTTTTTGATTCAGGATGTGGAGGAGGATGAGAATGGGCAGACAGATATGGAAACCGGGCAACATGCTGTATCCTTTGCCGGCAGTTCTCATCAGTACGGCTGACAGGGAGGGAAATGCCAATCTGTTTACCGTGGCGTGGACAGGAACAGTCTGCTCGGATCCGCCCATGGTGTCGATTTCCGTAAGGCCGGAAAGATATTCGTATCATATGATCGAGGAGACCGGGGAATTTGTCGTGAATCTCACTACGGAAGCGCTGGCGTATGCGACGGATTACTGTGGTGTCAAGAGCGGCAGGAATGTAGATAAGTGGCGGGAGATGAAACTGACGCAGATTAAGGGGGAACATGTTCGGGCACCCATGGTGGCTGAGAGTCCCGTTAATTTGGAATGTTGTGTGACGCAGAAAGTAGAGCTTGGCACACATCACATGTTTCTGGCAAGAGTTGTGGCAGTGCATGTGGAGGAAGCCTATCTGGATGAGAGCGGCAGGTTCTGTCTGAGTGATGCAAAACCGTTGGTCTACTCGCACGGAAGGTATTTCGGTATCGGGGCGGAGCTGGGAACTTTCGGATACAGCGTCAGAAGTAAGCCGACCGCCAGGAAAGCAAAAGGCAGAAAAACGGCCAAAAGTAAAGAGCGGGAAACAGCCGGGAAGAGAAGCAGATGATCAAGAGGTCAGCTGTCGTCTTCCGGCTGTTCTTTGTTTTTGGATTTGTGTTGTGGATGGCTGGTCAGCAGGCTGCCGCGGACAACGGCATCTGCTCCGTAACGTTTGCGGATGGCGTCCAGCGCCTGGTCCAGCTGCTCCCTTTTGCGGGAGGAAGAGGGGATAGCCTGTGGACCTGCCGCAGCTTCAGAAGAGGCAGGTGACGGCAGATCGAATAGAGAAAGCTGCACGGGTTCCCCTTCGGAGACCAGCTTCGAAGAACGAATCCCTAAAAGCCGGACCGGCGTGCTGTCCCAGATCTCATCGAAAAGGCTGCAGGCGGTCTGGTAGATGATGTCCGTCTGGCTGGTGGGGGTAAGCAGCGTGGTCTGGTGAGAGACCTTTTTGAAAGTATTATATTTGATTTCCGTACTGATCATGGAGGCAGCCTGTCCGGATTTACGCAGACGCCCGGCCACAGATTCTGCCAGGGAGAGCAGTACCCGGTGAGCAGTCTCCCTGTCTGCGGCGTCCTCACTTAAAGTGGTGGAATTGCCGATTCCCTTCGCTTCTGCCTGTTCTATGATGACTGCGGAGGCATCGATGCCGTTGGCATATTCCCAGAGCAGCACGCCGTGGCTTTTCAAATGTGCCATAAGCACATCGCGGTTCGCCCGGGCCAGGTCGCCGATGGTCAGAATTTCCAGCTTACGAAGTGTTTCCACGCTGGAATGACCGCACATATAGAGAGAAGAGACGGGCAGTGGCCACAACTTATCCTGAATCTCGTGGGCATACAGCGTATGCACCAGATTGGGCTTCCTGAAATCAGAGGCCATTTTAGCCAGTACTTTCCGGTTCGAGATGCCTACATTGACGGTAAATCCAAGTTGCTCATATACACGGTTCTTGATCAGGCTGGCCGCCTCTTCCGGAGAAGCATACTGTCTATGGATGGGAGTGTAGTCCATGTAGCATTCGTCTACGCTGACCTGCTCGATGTCCGGGCAAAAATCTGACAGAAGCGTCATAAGTTCCCGGCTCCGCTGGCTGTACAGTTTATGATCCGGCGGCTCCAGCGTCAGTCCCGGACATTTGCGCATGGCATTGACGATGGGCTCTCCCGTCACGATCCCGTAGGCCTTGGCCGGGATGGATTTTGCCAGAACAACGCCGTGCCGTCTGGCCATATCGCCGCCGATAATGGCCGGGATTGTGCGCAGATCCAGATCCGATCCGTTATGCAGTTTTTCCAGAGCGCTCCAGCTTAAATAAGCGGAGTTGACGTCTATATGAAAAATGATCCTGTCCATAATTTATCCCCTGTTTAAGAACGGAGTATCGGTTTGCAGCTATTACCCTGCATGGAATCATTGTAGCATATTTTTATAAATTTGTCGCCAGTATAATCGAACATTTGTACTGGCACAGAGGGGAGACACAGCGGTTTGCGGCCTGTTGAGCCGCAAACCGCTATGTGTTGTTTTTCCTGAAATGCATAATACTTTACAATTTGGGGAAATACTGCTAGAATATAAAATGTTACGTTTTTGTTACAAAATGATTGAAAAATCCATATAGGAAGATTATTTACACGTAAATAGCGACTCGGCGAACGACAGATAAATAAATTATGATGAAAAAGATCAGCAGACATTATAAAAAAATGAAAATTGCATATATTAAGGTTGCGGCGGCTGCAATCTTTGGCGGCATACTCTTTTTTCCGACTTATCAGAAACTGGAGAGTACGGGAGACAATATCTTCACGGTATATTTGAATGATACACAGGTTGGTATAGTGGAGGACCCGGAGCAGGTGGACAGATACCTGATCGCGGCCCGCAAAAGGCTGGCAGGGACCAGTGACGAGCTGGTGCTGGCAGACAGTGAGCTTCGGCTGGAGGGAAGCGAAGTGCTCTGGGGGAAGGTAGACGATCCGTCTGATATCACGGTTAACATGACCGGTGTGCTGAGAAACAGCGTCAAGGAGACATTGAATCGCTCCTACACCGTCAAGATCAATGAGTATACGGTGAACCTTGCCAGTACGGAAGAGGTGCTTGCCCTTCTGCAGGCATCCATTAACCGGTATGACCATGCGAATCAGTACTATGTGGATCTTGTGCTGGACGGTGACAGGGAGCTGAATGTCCTGACGACCCAGATCTATTCTGCGAAAGAACAGCAGGAAGAGGAAATGGCAGCAAAAGAGGTTATGTCCAGTGCAGGGATCGACGCCGCATTGGATGAGATGTTTGCGGATGTGGAGCCGGCGAAGGAGAAGGAGTTCTCTGATTTTGAATTGGGCCTGAAGGATTTGGAATTCGGAGACACGGTGGAAGTGGTGGAATCCTATCTGCAGGATTACGAGCTGACTTCTCTGGAAGATGCGATAGAGGAAGTGACGAAGGATCAGGAGAAAGAACAGATCTATGAGGTGGTGTCGGGAGATACCTTGTCTCAGATTGCGGAGAAGAATGAGATTCCGCTGGCAGATCTGATCGCGATGAATGAGACGATAGAGAATGAGAATTCCATGATTCGTGTGGGGGACGAGCTGATCGTCACGGTTCCGGAACCGGAATTGTCCGTGGAGCGCATGGAAGAGGTCTACTACGAGGAAGACTATGAGGCGGAGGTCGTTTATGTGGATAATGACGACTGGTATACCACGCAGACACAGACGCTGCAGGAACCCTCGGCTGGACACCGCATCGTGGTAGCCAATGTTTCCTACCGGAACGGGGAAGAGACCGGCAGGGAGATTCTGAAGGAAGAGATCACCTATGAGGCGGTAGCGAAAGTGGTGGAACGCGGCACGAAGATTCCGCCGACCTATATCAAGCCGATTTCCGGCGGCAGGCAGACGTCCGGCTTCGGCAGGAGAAAAGCGCCTACCAGAGGGGCGAGCAGCAATCATAAGGGAATCGACTGGGCTACGCCGGTTGGTACGGCAGTGATGGCCTCTTCCGCCGGTACGGTGGCGAAGGCCGGATGGGGAAGCGGTTACGGTTATGTAGTGTACATCAACCATGCGGACGGCAGGCAGACCAGATACGGACATTTGAGTAAAGTGCTGGTATCTCCGGGACAGACGGTAGCGCAGGGACAGAAGATCGCACTGAGCGGTAATACAGGTGTCAGTACGGGGCCGCACGTGCATTTTGAGATCTTGATAGGTGGGTCCCAGGTAAATCCGCTCAATTATTTGAATTGACAAAGAGCTGTCCCCGCTTTTTGTGGGAGATCGGCGCAGTTATCCGGCGCATTTTCTATCGATACGTCAACCTGAGATGAAGTGGCCTGAGGGTTTATAGTGAATCTGCCCATTTACAAATGAGCAAATTATGGTATACTGTTAATTAATTGCTGTAGGATTTTAATAAAAATTTAAGATTTTGCGGTATGGATGGTTGTATCATAAGACAGATTACTTTTAGATTATTCAGATTATATTTCGTTTATCATACAGGGGACTATTTATGGAACAATATGCGATTAAAGGTGGGAATCCGTTAGTCGGCGAAGTGGAGATCGGCGGTGCCAAGAATGCGGCACTGGCTATTCTTGCTGCGGCTATTATGACGGATGAAACCGTTGTGATAGAGAATGTACCGGATGTCAGGGACACTAATGTGTTGATGCAGGCGATGGAAAGTATCGGTGTGATCATCCAGAGAATGGACAGGCATACCGTTAAGATCAATGCTTCCCAGATCAGTGATCTGGTCATTGAGGATGATTATATCAAGAAGATCAGGGCGTCTTACTACCTGCTGGGGGCGCTGTTAGGCAAATACAGGAAGGCAGAGGTGGCGCTTCCGGGTGGCTGTAATATTGGGCTGCGTCCGATAGACCAGCATATCAAAGGGTTCCGTGCGCTGGGAGCCAATGTGAGGATTGAGCATGGTTTGATCATCACGGAGACGGAGAGACTCCGTGGCAATCATATTTATATGGATGTGGTATCGGTGGGCGCTACCATGAATGTGATGATGGCTGCCGTGATGGCGGAAGGGCAGACCGTGATCGAGAATGCGGCGAAAGAGCCTCATGTGGTGGATCTCGCCAATTTTTTGAACAGTATGGGTGCGAATATCAAGGGAGCCGGTACGGATGTGGTCAAGATCAGAGGGGTATCGCATTTGCATGGCACAGAATATGGGATTATTCCGGATCAAATCGAGGCGGGTACGTTTATGTTCGCGGCAGCGGTGACGAAGGGGGATGTAACGGTCAAGAACGTGATTCCCAAGCACCTGGAGTCCATCAGCGCGAAACTTTTGGAGATCGGCTGTGAGGTGGAAGAGTCGGATGATGCGGTTCGGGTAGTTGCTTCGAAGCCTTTGGGACACACCCACGTGAAGACGCTTCCCTATCCGGGGTTTCCGACGGATATGCAGCCGCAGATCACGATCACGCTGGGTTTATCTGCGGGAACCAGCATTGTGACTGAGAGTATTTTTGAGAATCGGTTTAAATACGTGGACGAGCTTACCCGTATGGGGGCGAACATTAAAGTGGAAGGCAACACGGCGATTATCGACGGTGTGAATAAATATACAGGGGCCAGCATCACGGCACCGGACTTAAGAGCGGGGGCGGCGCTTGTGATCGCAGCGCTTTCGGCAGATGGAATCACAATCATAGACGAGATCAAATACATTGAACGCGGCTATGAAGATTTCCATCTCAAACTGCAGGGACTGGGGGCTCAGATTGAGAAGGTCTCGACAGAGAGAGAGATGAAGAAATTCAAGTTGAAGGTCGGATGAGTGGTTTTGGAACTATGATATGCTCTTCATATGGTGGACAATGGAGATATCCATGGGTTATCATATGAAGAGCATATTTATGTCTGCAAAGTAGATAACAAACCGAATGGCTTTGGCAGGAACTGGTGGCATTTCAGAAGGGAGATGGAAATGAAACAGGGGAAAGAGAGAATAAAAAGGGAAATCAGTCCGGATCAGATGAAAACATTCTGGAAAAGTGCCGTCGTGGCGCTGAACATGGGTTTGATCTTTTTTATGGTATATGCCATAACGGCCGGCGCGGGATATACGGTGCTTTTGGGAGATGATTTTACGCATGGCGTGAGGGTGGGAGCATTTCATGTGCCCTTTCTCCGGTATGTGGCGGCGTCGTTGGATTATATGAAGGAACTCTATTTGGACTGGCAGGGGACGTATTTCTCCATGTTTCTGCAGGCATTGCTGTCACCGATCAATAATTTCGGGATGGGACAGCTTAAGGCCGTGATGATTCTGAATGCACTGATGTTCTTTGCGGCGCTGTTTGGCGTCGTGTGGGTATCGACCGGATTTGTGCTGCGGGAAGAGAAGGCGGTGTACATTCGGTTGACCGTGTTTTCAATCATTTTGTTCGCGATTCTGGACGCAAATGTCTTTACAGAGATCTTCTTCTGGTATTCCGGTGCTGTTTCCTATAGCATGCCGCTTTCCTGTGCGCTGTTGGCAGTGATGTGTTTTCTGCTGTCAAACAGGGAAAGTTATTCGCGCAGGAAGCGTATATTACTGATTGTGGCAGCTGCTGTTCTGGGTTTTCTGGCGTCCGGCGGGTCATTGGCGGTCAGCGGAACCGGATGCTACGCGTTGGTGCTGCTGACACTTGGTTTTTATCTGATCAGGGGGAAGATCTCCGTCAGTAATATGATCATTTCGGCGGCGGGGGTCGTGGGAGCGCTGGTCAATGTAATGGCACCCGGCAATTTTTTAAGGCATACCTATAACAGCGGAGGAGACGGACATGCATGGCGGTTGGTGCAGTCGGTCAAGTGGGCGGTTAAGACTGTCTGGGGTGAGACCGGCAGGCTGACGAAGGAGACGATGTTTGGCGTTTTGCTCATCGCGATGATCCTGGTGGGTATTCGGCTGTCGAAAAATCTGAATGGGGCAATGTGCGGATATGGTATCATGAGTGTACTGGCTTGTATGTGGGGATATATAACGGCTTTTCCGGTGGCGCTTGGTTATGGCGGCCCGGAATTTCCTAATAGATGCTACTTTATTTTGGATGTAGTGCTGGCGCTTTCCCTGCTCAATGCGGCAGTATTTGCCGGCGTATGTCTGGACAGGTGGGCGGAACTGAGTAAGAACAGGAGCGCATGTGCGGTGTTGTATGTCGTGCTCTTTGCCTCGGTGCTGCTGGCACCTGCGTCCATCTCGGATTCTGCCGTGCTTGCCGTGGCCGGTTCCGTACATAACGGTTCCTATGAGAATTACTATGAGAGCTGCGTGGAGCTTTATGATTACGTGGCACGGTGCCCGGAGGAGGATGTGGTGGTTACCGTGCCGGCATATATCGAGAACTTTGAGTGTTTTTATCTGGATGAAGATGCGGGCGGGTGGGTCAATGTAGGTATGGCGGAATATTATCATAAAAATTCCATCAGACGTGCCCCGCAATAATGGTAACAGTTCAGTCGGAACTGTTACCATAGTTGCCAATAATCTTATATTTTCTGTTGACAGGAAGCCCGGCATGGTGTATGGTATCTACAGGTACAGACAATTGTATATGGTGAGAGTTTCTCTTATTCAGAGTGGTGGAGATACATAGGATCTGTGAAGCCACGGCAACCCCTTAATAAGGAAGGTGCCAACCTGAGCGAAAGCACTGTCGTAAGACAGATCGAACAATAAGAGGATTTGATGAATGACTGTCAGGTCCGCTTATTTCGATAAGCGGATTTTTTGCGCGAATAAGCAGAGTCAGAAGATATGCCATGCAGCCGCCATGCTGGCATGGAAGGCAGCATGGCATATCTTAAGACGAGCAACGCGAACGAGGAATGCGCAGCATTCTGAGTCTGCTTATTCGGCAGGTAGGATGTAGAACAGGAGCAAGCAATAAGAGAGACCTTAGAAGAATCTGACAAACAAAAGGAGAACAAGAAATGGAAAAGAGATTATTTACTTCAGAATCAGTAACTGAAGGCCATCCCGACAAAGTCTGCGATGCGATATCCGACGCAATCCTGGATGCCTGCATGGAGAAGGATCCCATGAGCCGTGTTGCCTGTGAGACGGCGGTGTGCACGGGATTTGTGCTGGTGACCGGTGAGATCACTACCAATGCATACGTAGATATGCAGAAGCTTGTGCGTGATACCGTGAAAGAGATCGGCTACACGAAATCCGAGTATGGCTTCGACGGTAATACCTGTGCGGTGCTGGTTGCCATCGACGAGCAGTCGGCAGATATCGCCATGGGCGTGGACAAGGCGCTGGAAGCAAAGGAGAACAAGATGTCCGATGCAGAGATCGAGGCCATCGGTGCGGGCGATCAGGGTATGATGTTCGGTTATGCTACCAATGAGACGGAGGAGTATATGCCGTATCCGATCTCTCTGGCACACAAGCTGGCACTGCAGCTGACAAAAGTCCGTAAAGACGGCACATTGAAGTATTTAAGACCGGATGGCAAGAGCCAGGTTTCCGTGGAATATGACGAGGCGGGCAAGCCGGTGAGACTGGAAGCGGTTGTCCTGTCCACACAACATGACGATGATGTGACGCAGGAGCAGATTCATGAAGATATCAGGAAATATGTGTTCGATCCGGTGCTGCCGAAAGAACTGATCGACGACAATACGAAATTCTTCATCAATCCCACAGGTCGTTTTGTGATCGGCGGGCCTCACGGTGATGCGGGTCTCACAGGCCGTAAGATTATCGTAGATACTTACGGTGGTTATGCGCGTCACGGCGGCGGAGCTTTCTCCGGTAAGGACTGCACGAAAGTGGATCGTTCCGCAGCATACGCGGCACGTTATGTGGCAAAGAACATCGTGGCAGCAGGCCTGGCAGACAAGTGTGAGATTCAGCTGTCTTATGCAATCGGTGTGGCACAGCCCACTTCCGTTATGGTAGATACTTTCGGTACCGGCAAAGTGTCGGATGAGAAGCTGGTGGATGTCATCCGCGAGAACTTCGATCTGCGTCCGGCAGGCATCATCAAGATGCTTGACCTGCGCCGTCCGATCTACAAGCAGACAGCGGCTTACGGCCACTTCGGGCGCAACGATCTGGATCTGCCCTGGGAGAAGCTGGATAAGGCAGAGGTACTTAAGAAGTATCTGTAATACTGTTGTGATAAAAGGATATGACATGGCGCATATCCTTTTTTTTTGCCGGAAAATAGGGTATAATGAACCTTAACGATCAGTAGAGCCGGTACTTCATACTGGAAATGAAACCGGTAATATTGTAAAGAAATACGGCAGCGTATAGTGATACACGAACAGAACACAAGAAGCGAGGGTTCCCAAATGGCATTTACACACTTACACGTGCACACCGAGTATAGCCTGTTAGACGGTTCCAACAAGATCAAGGAGTACGTCAAGCGCGTCAAAGAGCTGGGCATGGACAGCGCCGCCATCACAGACCACGGCGTTATGTATGGTGTCATTGAGTTCTATAAGGAGGCCACGGCGGCGGGTTTAAATCCGATTATCGGCTGTGAGGTCTATGTGGCGCCCCGTTCCCGGTTTGACAGGGAGTTGACCGGCGGGGAGGATCGGTATTATCATCTGGTGCTGCTGGCGGAGAACAATACGGGATACGAGAATCTGGTCAAGATCGTCAGTCGTGGCTTTACGGAAGGTTATTATTACAGACCCCGTGTGGATATGGAAGTGCTGCAGGAATTTCACGAGGGTATCATTGCCCTGTCGGCCTGTCTGGCGGGTGAGGTGCAGCGCTATATCCAGAAAGGGCTGATCGATGAGGCTGGTAAGGTGGCGAAGCGGTACGAAGCCTGCTTTGGCAGGGGTAACTTTTTCCTGGAGCTGCAGGATCATGGGATTCCCACACAGCAGACTGTGAATGCGGCGCTGCTGCGGATGAGCAAGGAGCTGGATATTCCGCTGGTGGCCACCAATGACGTGCACTACACTTATGCGGAAGATGCGCATCCTCACGATATCCTGTTATGCCTGCAGACAGGCAAGAAGCTGGCGGACGAGGACCGCATGCGCTACGAGGGCGGTCAGTATTATGTGAAGAGTGAAGAGGAGATGAAAGGGCTTTTCCCTTATGCGTGGGAGGCGGTGGAGAACAGCCAGCGCATTGCTGACCGGTGTCATGTGGAGATTGAATTCGGTAAATACAAGGTGCCCCACTACGAGGTGCCGGAGGGCTATGATTCCTGGACCTATCTGAACAAGCTGTGTCAGGATGGCATGGCTGAGCGGTATCCGCAGGATGACGGGTCACTGCAGAAGCGTATGGAATATGAACTTGGCATTATCAGGGATATGGGATTCGTGGACTATTTCCTGATTGTGTGGGATTACATCAATTACTGTCGGGAAAACGGCATAGCGGTGGGACCGGGCCGTGGATCGGCAGCGGGCAGCATCGTTTCCTACTGCCTGCGGATCACCAATATCGATCCCATCAAGTACAGCCTGCTGTTCGAGCGGTTTTTAAATCCGGAGCGTATCTCGATGCCGGATATTGATGTGGACTTCTGCTTTGAAAGGCGGCAGGAGGTGATCGATCATGTGAACCGCAAGTATGGCAAGGACCGGGTGGTGCAGATCGTGACGTTCGGTACGATGGCGGCCAAGGGTGTAATCCGTGACGTGGGGCGTGTGATGGATCTGCCCTATGCTTTTGTGGACTCGATTGCCAAGATGATTCCCAATGAGCAGAACCAGGGGGTGCCCATCAAGAAGGCACTGGAGATGAACCCGGAACTGCGTAAGCTGTATCAGGAAGATGAACAGGTGCATACGCTGATCGATATGAGCAGGAGGCTGGAGGGACTGCCGAGACATACATCCATGCATGCGGCGGGCGTGGTGATCTGTCCCGACGCAGCTGACAAATTCGTACCCCTTTCCCGCGGCTCTGACGGTTCTATCACCACCCAGTTTACGATGACCACCATCGAGGAACTGGGCCTGCTGAAGATGGATTTTCTGGGGCTGCGGACTTTGACGGTGATCCAGAACGCGGTGGAGATGGTGGAGAAAAGCACCGGTATCTTTATCGATATTGATGCCATTGACTATAATGACCAGGCGGTGCTTGCGTCCATCGGTACCGGCAGGACAGATGGTATCTTCCAGCTGGAAAGCGGGGGGATGAAGAGCTTCATGAAAGAGTTGAAACCGCGCAGCCTGGAGGACGTGATTGCGGGGATTTCCCTGTATCGTCCGGGTCCGATGGACTTTATTCCCAAATATATCAAGGGGAAAAATGATCCGGAGTCCGTCACCTATGACTGTCCGCAGCTGGAGCCGATTCTGGCTCCTACGTATGGCTGTATCGTCTATCAGGAACAGGTCATGCAGATTGTGCAGGATCTGGGCGGCTATACCATGGGGCGCAGTGATCTGGTGCGCCGTGCCATGAGTAAGAAGAAGCAGTACGTGATGGAGCAGGAACGCAGGAATTTCACCTACGGCAATCCGGAGGAAGGTGTGCCGGGGTGTGTGGCGAACGGAATCAGCGCGCAGGTAGCGGATCATATCTATGATACGATGATGGATTTTGCGAAATACGCTTTTAACAAATCCCATGCGGCCTGTTATGCGGTGGTGGCTTACCAGACGGCCTATCTGAAATATTATCATCCGGTAGAGTTTATGGCGGCACTTTTGACTTCTGTGATCGATAATCCGAAAAAAGTATCGGAGTATATCGTTTCATGCCGCAGTATGGGCATCCAGATCCTGCCGCCGGATATCAACGAAGGGGAGAGCGGCTTTTCGGTGTCGGGCAATGAGATTCGCTATGCACTGACGGCCATTAAGAGTGTAGGGCGGCCGGTGATCGACGCGGTAGTCATGGAGCGCAAGGCGCGGGGACCCTATACCAATCTGGAAGATTTTATCACCCGCATGTCGGATAAGGAAGTCAATAAGCGGGCATTTGAACATTTCATCAAGGCAGGAGCGCTGGATGGCCTGGGCGGTACCCGGAAGCAGTTTATGAGCGTGTATATCCAGATCATGGATGGTATTCAGCATGATAAGAAGAACAATATGGCAGGGCAGATGTCGCTTTTCGATATTGTATCCGAGGACCAGAAGGAAGACTTTGAAGTAAAAATGCCGGATGTGGGCGAATACTCCAAGGAGATGAAGCTGGCCTTCGAGAAGGAGGTGCTGGGAATCTATATCAGCGGACATCCGCTGGAAGAGTACCAGGAAATGTGGCGTAAAAATATCACCAACACTACGGCGGATTTCATGCTGGACGAAGAGACGGGGGAGATGGCGGTGCAGGATGGCAGAATAGCCACCATCGGCGGAATGATCTCGGAGAAGAAGATCAAGTATACGAAGAATGAGAGAGTCATGGCATTTTTGCAGGTGGAGGATCTGCTGGGTTCCGTGGAAGTCATCGTATTTCCGGGACAGTATGAGCGCTTTGGCAGGGATATTGCGGAGGATAATAAGGTCTTTATCCGGGGCCGTGTCTCCATCGAGGAGGATAAGGACGGCAAACTGATCTGTGAACAGATCACTCCTTTTGATAGCGTGGCGAGAAAGCTGTGGGTCAAATTCCCAACGAAGCAGGAATATGAGGCACATAGGGAGGAGCTGTTCGATGCACTTCGACAGTCGGAGGGCAGGGACAGTGTGGTGATCTATGTGGCGGATCCGAAGTCCATGAATGCGCTGCCGCGCAATTGGAATGTGAATGCCGGCGAGGAGCTGGTGGGGAAGCTGAGTACCTTGTATGGGGCGGAGAATGTGAAGGTAGTGTAGAAAAAATATTGAAATGAAAACATATTTAGAGTAAAATACAGATAGACTGAGCATAGAAAGGCATGGTGTGGATATGGCTAAAGAGATCAATACGATAGGAGTTCTGACAAGCGGCGGCGATGCGCCGGGTATGAATGCGGCAATCCGTGCAGTTGTCAGGAAAGCGCTGGCTAACGGTGTGAAAGTGAAAGGGATCAAGAAAGGCTACAGAGGCCTTTTGAATGAAGAAATCATAGATTTGGAGAGATGGTCGGTATCCGATACGATTCAGAAGGGCGGTACGATCCTGGGGACGGCGCGCTGTTCAGAGTTCCGCACGGAAGAGGGACAGTTGAAAGGCGTAGATATCTGTCGTAAGCATGGCATCGACGGCCTGATCGTTATCGGCGGCGATGGTTCCTACCGCGGCGCTCAGGCATTGGCCAGACACGGGATCAATACGATAGGTATCCCGGGAACGATTGACCTGGATATTGCCTGCACAGAGTATACGATCGGTTTTGATACGGCCATCAATACGGCAATGGAAGCAATCGATAAGATCAGAGATACATCTTCTTCCCACGAACGGTGCAGTATCATTGAAGTTATGGGAAGAAATGCCGGCTATATCGCATTGTGGTGCGGTGTTGCCAACGGTGCCGAAGATATCCTGCTGCCTGAGAAATATGACTATAATGAGCAGCAGATCATCAATAATATCATTGCCAGCAGAAAGCGCGGTAAGACACACCATATCATCATCAATGCCGAAGGAATCGGACATTCCACCTCCATGGCAAGAAGGATCGAGGCGGCTACCGGTATGGAGACGAGGGCGACGATCCTGGGATACATGCAGCGCGGCGGTGCTCCTACCTGTAAGGATCGCTATTATGCCTCTATCATGGGAGCCTATGCGACGGATATTCTGTGTCAAGGCAAGAGCAACAGAGTAGTTGGGTATCAGCATGGGGAATTCCTTGATTTCGATATTGAAGAGGCATTGAATATGCATAAGGAGATTCAGGATTATCAGTATGAGGTGGCAAAGGTGCTTGCTATTTAAGAGGAAGGACAGGCACTGTAACAGGAAAGCTTAAGGCTGAACCGATATTGGACGGCCGGACAGCCTGCTATGAAATAGGTTCCCCGCAGATGGTGAATTTGCGGGGAATTATTATATATTATGGAAGCATGCGGAAGAAATGGGAGGAGAGTATGATCACAAGTTTCAGCAATAAGTCTGTTCGGGAAGTGATTCAGCTTACACAGAAGTCGAAAGTGCGAAACAGGCAGGACGTCTTTATCGTGGAAGGGACCAAGATGTTTGCGGAGGCTCCTGCAGAGAGAATAGAGCGGGTATATCTCGCTCAGCGTGCAGAGAAAGAACTGCGTGAGACCTATGGTGAGAAATTGAATCGGGTGCCCTGTGAGATCGTTGCGGATGATGTTTTCGATAAAATGTCCGACACGAAGACACCACAGGGTATTTTGACCCTGGTCAGACAGTATCATTATCGGTTGGAGGAACTGCTGGCAGGGAAGCCGGGCGGAACATGTGTGGACAAAAGAACCGGCAGGGCTGTCAGCATCATAGGTGATGTACATAAGAAGAACCGGCTGTACCTGATTGTGGAAGATATACAGGATCCGGGGAATCTGGGGACCATGTTTCGGACCGGAGAGGCTGTGGGAGCAGATGGAATTATTATGAGCAGTCATACGGTGGATGTATACAACCCGAAAACCATTCGTTCTACTATGGGGTCCATTTATCGGGTTCCCTTTGTATATACAGAAGATATCTGTGGGACGATTCACATATTGCAGAAAAATAACATCTGTATTTATGCAGCGGATCTGCACGGTGAGAAAGAGTATGATGCATATGACTATCGGGGTGCATCCGCCTTTCTGATCGGAAATGAGGGCAATGGGCTGCGGAAAGAGACGGCAGCATGTGCGGATAAGAGGATCAGCATTCCGATGGAAGGCAGTGTGGAATCGCTGAATGCGGCGGTTGCATCGACGGTGTTATTATATGAGGCGTACCGACAGAAGAGGAATGGATGACGGCGGAGAGGATGACACGAGTCGACAGAAAATGAGAGCACAAATTTGAGAAGGTAAATATCAAATCATAATTTAGCAAATTTGAATCATACCAGATGATGGAAGAAAATATGGAAAATAAAAATCGCGCGTTATTTTTTTGTAAAAATGCGTGGTACAGGAACGACACATGTGACAAATGATATTGCAGTCCGCAGTGTTACGATAGAAATATTGAAAAGTAAATTTAGATTTAAGCGACATGTGTGTCAGAATGTGGGTTAAAATAAAATATCAAGAGTTATCAATCAACTATTTTGTGATGGGAATTGACTGTTTCCATGGTTGGATCCTGAGAAGCCCACAGCATAAAATGTCTCGGAATGAGACGGAGTCTGGAAATGAAGGAGGTAAATAAGGTAAATGAAAATTGGATTTATAGGACTTGGCAATATGGCAAAAGCCATGATCGGTGGTATGCTGCAAAAGGAGATCGTGCAGAAGAATGATATCATCGGTTCAGCGAAGACCAAGGCGACCCTGGAAGATATGCGCAGGTTATATGGGGTGGAAACGAGAGAAAGCAATGTGGCAGTGGCGGGGGAGGCAGATATCCTTGTGCTGGCTGTGAAGCCGCAGTATTTTCAGACGGTGATTGAAGAAGTCAGGGATGTGGTAACGGGAGATATGCTGGTGATCAGTATTGCCGCCGGAAAGACGCTTGACTGGATCGAGCAGGCATTTCATAAAGAAATAAAACTGGTGCGTTGTATGCCGAACACGCCGGCGATGGTGGGAGCGGGCTGTACGGGTGTATGCGTTAACAGCCGTGTTTCACCGGAGGAAACAGCTTTAAGCCTTAAGCTGATGGAGAGCTTTGGCAGGGCCAGTATGGTGCCGGAATCCCTGATGGATGCGGTAGGGGCTGTCAGTGGCAGTTCCCCGGCATTCGTGTTTATGTTCCTGGAAGCCATGGCGGATGCGGCAGTGGCGGCCGGCATGCCGAGAGCGCAGGCCTGTGAGTTTGCGGCGCAGGCAGTGTACGGTTCGGCGAAGCTTATGCTGGAGAGCGGAAAACATCCGGGTGAACTGAAGGATATGGTGTGTTCTCCGGGCGGTACGACCATACAGGGAGTGCGGGTGCTGGAGGAAAAAGGTCTGCGGGGGGCGGTGATGGATGCCCTGCAGGCGGTCGTGGAACAGACACGAAAATTATGACAAAAAAGTTAAGAAATATCAAATTTTTTCGTAATGCAGGGATCATAAAAATGGTATAAAAATGAGACAAGCCGCATAAACTTGACAAAGACAAGGTGTTTTGCTAAAATTATCCATATTTATGCAGTTAACAATTCTGTAATATTTTAGTATTATAACATCGGGAAATCTATCAGATCATGAAGGAAGATGGAGGATTGTATTTATGCTGAAAAGCAGAAAGGTACGGATTCTGTTCACTGCCCTCATTCTTTGTCTGGCCATGGCGGTCCTGCGCCTGGATGCCAGTGCGGCTACGAAGAAAGAATATTTCGACTCGTTGAGTGTGGGAATTTCGCAGATTGTAGATCCTACGGTGGAATCGGTTGATGAGAAGGCCATCGAAGAGCTGACACAGATATCGGAGGCCAGTGCGCAGCAGAAGAAGGAAGAGTCTGACCTGGTGATGGTCAATGTGCAGGTAGCTATGAATGTCCGGGCGGAAGCCAGCGAGGAAGCGGATAAGGTCGGCGTACTTTATAAGGACTGCGGCGGCCGGATACTGGAGCGCAAGGACGGCTGGACACGGATGAAAAGCGGTGACCTGATCGGCTGGGCCAGTGATGAGTATCTCCTGTTTGGTGAAGAGGCGGAAGCCATGGCCAATGATGTGGGGAATCTGATCGTGATGATCGAAACGGATACGCTGTGTATTCGGAAGGAACCTGACGGTGAGGCGGAAGTCTTCGGTCTTCTGGCCGGTGACGATGAGCTGGAGATGATCGAATTCGTGAACGACGACTGGATCAGTGTGGATTACGATGGAGAGACAGGTTATGTGTCTGCAGAATTTGTGGATGTGGATTTCCACATTGACGCGGGGGAGACACTGGCGGCGATCAGGGAGAGAGAAGAGGCGGAGCGGCTGGCGAAATTAAAGGCGAATCAGGGTGCGGTCGTAGTGGGTGGTGATGACACCAAACTTTTGGCTGCTTTGATCCAGTGTGAGGCGGGCAGCGAGACCTATAACGGTAAGCTGGCTGTGGGTGCGGTAGTAATGAACCGTGTCAGAAGCGGCGCTTATCCGAATACAGTATCGGGTGTTATATTTGCTTCCGGTCAGTTTACACCGGCGTTGAACGGTAAAGTTGCAAGAGTTTATACAAACGGAAAGATTTCCGACAGCTGCTATGATGCGGCACGGGCTGCCATCAATGGTGAGACCAATGTGGGTGGAGCAACGCATTTTAGAAGAGCCGGCAATCATGACGGGATCCTGATTGATAATCAGGTTTTCTGGTAAATCTGGTAAAATGTGTGCAGCAGGGAAGCCGCAGGCTGAACTGCTGCACTGTTTAAATACGTAAATGCGTATATGAAACAGGAGAATGTTACTTGCAGGTTGGGGCATAATATAGTAGAATAAATCATAAGAGTATGACAGACGACAGAGAAAAGAGGTGAGCTCTTGTGGCTTTATTTACTGATATGAGTATGACGATGTTCTGGTTGATCGTTCTTGTGGTGTTGGTCGTCATCGAACTGCTGACTATGGGACTCACGACCATCTGGTTTGCAGGCGGTGCACTGATCGCGACTGTTGCGGCAGTTCTGGGAGTACCGCTGGTGGGGCAGGTCATTTTGTTTCTTGTAGTGTCTGGCGTGCTGATTATTTTTACGAGGCCGCTGGCGGTCAGATATTTTAATAAGGACAGAGTCAGGACCAATGCAGAGAGTCTGGTGGGCCGGCAGGCTATTGTGATCAGTGAGATCGACAACCTGCAGGGGATCGGACAGGTTAATGTGGGCGGTATGGAGTGGTCCGCCCGAACACGGATCGACGGAGTCAGGCTTCAGGTTGGCACAGTGACTACCATACTGGGGATCAACGGCGTGAAGCTGATTGTCGAGGAGAGAAAAGGGGTATAATTATGGGTGGACTTATCGCTTTTGTAGTAGTACTGGTTTTATTGCTGATGATCTTGTTATCCTGTATCAAGATCGTGCCGCAGGCAAATGCCTATGTGGTGGAGAGGCTGGGCGCTTATCAGCAGACCTGGTCGGTGGGGCTTCACATTAAGATGCCTTTTCTTGATAAAGTTGCCAAGAGGGTTATTTTGAAGGAGCAGGTTGTGGATTTTGCACCGCAGCCGGTGATCACCAAAGATAACGTAACCATGCGGATCGACACGGTGGTGTTCTTCCAGATCACGGATCCGAAGCTTTACGCTTACGGGGTGGAGAATCCGATCATGGCCATCGAGAATCTGACAGCTACCACGCTGCGTAATATCATCGGTGAGATGGAGCTGGATCAGACGCTGACTTCCAGAGAAGTGATCAATACGAAGATGCGGGCATCTTTGGATATTGCGACAGATCCCTGGGGTATTAAGGTAAATCGTGTGGAACTTAAAAATATCATCCCGCCGTCGGCGATTCAGGATGCCATGGAGAAACAGATGAAGGCAGAGCGTGAGCGCCGTGAAGCGATCCTGCGTGCGGAAGGTGAGAAGAAGTCAACTGTCCTGGTTGCGGAAGGTAAGAAGGAATCCGCGATCCTGGAGGCGGAGGCTGAGAAGCAGTCGGCGATCTTACGTGCGGAAGCGGAGAAGGAGAAGATGATCCGCGAGGCGGAAGGTGAAGCGGAAGCGATCCTGAAAGTGCAGAAAGCTACCGCGGACGGTATCCGTATGATCCGCGAGGCAGGTGCGGATGAGGCTGTGTTGAAGATCAAGAGCCTGGAGGCATTTGAGAAGGCGGCTGACGGTAAGGCTACCAAGATCATTATTCCGTCGGAGATTCAGGGACTGGCAGGGCTTGCGACTTCTGTCAGGGAAGTCTGGAATTAATCGGTGAGATTGGCGTAGCTGTTCGGCCAGGAGCGTGTACGGAGAACGACAGGCTGTTCGACCGTGAGCAGGGCTGGAATAGAGGTTGATGATTGATGCGGGACGGTTTATCGGAACCGTCCCGTTCCTGTGTGGGATTTATACAATATACATAGGAAGAAGAAACTGTACAAAGAAAAAGATTTTCCGAAAGGGAAAGACAGGAGGGGAATATGAATTTAACGGGACGTCATTTTTTAAAGCTGCTGGATTTTACACCGGAAGAAATTACTTATATGCTGGATGTAGCGGCGGATTTGAAGGAGAAGAAGAAAAAGGGTATACCGGTGGACATTCGCCGGGGGAAGAATGTAGCGTTGATCTTCGAGAAGACGAGTACAAGGACGCGTTGTTCCTTTGAGGTGGCGGCACATGATCTGGGTATGGGGACAACCTATCTGGATCCGTCGGCTTCCCAGATCGGTAAGAAAGAGAGTATTGCGGATACGGCGCGGGTGCTGGGACGAATGTATGAGGGAATCGAGTACCGGGGATACGGTCAGGAGATCGTGGAGCAGCTGGCCGAACATGCCGGTGTGCCGGTGTGGAATGGCCTGACCAATGAATTTCATCCGACGCAGATGCTGGCGGATCTTCTGACGATTCGGGAGCACTTTGGGTATCTCAAGGGAATCAGGCTGACGTATATGGGTGATGCTCGCTATAATATGGGCAATTCCCTGATGGTGGCCTGTGCCAAGATGGGAATGCACTTTACGGCCTGCACTACAAAGGCATATTTTCCGGAGGCGGAGCTGGTGCGTACGTGCGAGAAGATTGCAGCGCAGACCGGCGGAAGCGTGACACTCACGGAGGATGTGGCTGAGGGAGCCGGAGGTGCGGATGTGGTTTACACAGATGTGTGGGTTTCCATGGGGGAACCGGCCGAAGTCTGGGAGAGCAGGCTGCGGGATCTGATGCCTTATCAGGTGAATCGTCAGGTGATGGAGTATGCCGGCGAACAGGCTGTCTTTATGCACTGTCTGCCTGCGTTCCACGATCTGAATACGGGGATTGGCAGAGAGATTCACGAGAAGTATCAGATCGACGAGATGGAAGTGACGGATGAAGTGTTTGAATCTGCACAGTCCATCGTCTTTGACGAGGCGGAGAACCGGATGCATACGATCAAGGCGGTGATGGCGGTGACATTGGGAGAATATGAGGTTTAGGAGAGCGGCATTTTCCGACGTCATGAAGGGTAGAATTATAGAATGAAGACAGATAAATCAGATATATTGACATTGCTGAGGAACAGTGAGGAGTATGTGTCCGGACAGCAGCTGTGTGACAGGTTTGGTGTGACGAGGACAGCAGTCTGGAAAGTGATCAACCAGTTAAAGGAAGAAGGGTATCAGATCGAGTCGGTTTCCGGCAAAGGTTACCGGCTGATAGAAGGGCCTGTGGATATGTTGTCGGAGAGCGAGATCGCCAGCAGACTGCAGACTGAGTGGGCGGGCAGGAAGCTGTACTATTTTGAGAGCACGGGTTCTACCAATACCGATGCGAAACGTCTGGGAGAAGAGGGAAATCCCCATGGCACTGTGGTGGTGGCGGATATCCAGACAGCAGGCAAAGGGCGCAGAGGAAGAAGCTGGCAGACGCTGGCCGGTACGGCACTTTCTTTTACCCTGCTGCTCAGACCGGACTTCGTGCCGGACAAGGCGTCCATGATCACATTGGTGATGGCGCTGAGTGTGGCGGAGGCCGTGGAGAAGATAACGGGAACAGAGACAGGAATCAAGTGGCCTAACGACATCGTGATGAATCGGAAGAAGATCTGTGGTATGCTGACGGAGATGACCATGACACCGGAGATGGATGAAATACAGTATGTGGTAGTGGGTGCGGGGATCAATGTCAACAATGCCGGTCCTGAGGAATTTGAAGAAGAAGTGCGGCCTGTGGCCACTTCCCTGCGCATGGAGACCGGACAACAGTACGGCAGGGTGCAGCTGCTTGACGAAGTGCTGCGGCGGTTTGAAGAAAACTATGCGATTTTTCTGGAGACTCTGGATCTGTCCGGCCTGCGGGAGCGATACCAGAAACACCTGCTGAACATGGGAGCACAGGTGAGAGTGCTGGATCCTGCCGGAGAATACACCGGTACGGCGGAGGGAATCGACATGCAGGGAGAATTGATCGTGGTGAAGGATAATGGAGAGAGAACACTGGTCTATGCGGGCGAGGTTTCGGTGCGTGGACTGTACGGGTATGTGTGATGGAAGAGAAGAGGATCGTGCTCTGCGGCGCCAATGCCTACGAGCAGAAATATTATTTTAATGAGAAGTTTGCGGGGATTCCCGAGTCCATTAAAGAGGAGCTGCATGTGATCTGTGTGCTTTTTACGGAGGAAGTAGGAGGCATCTTTACGATTGTCTTTGACGAGGACGGTACGATCCTGTTGGAGACGGATGCGGAGGAGGAAGACCTGCTCTACGACGAGATTGGCAGCGGGCTTCTGGTAGGTGAGGTCCGCAGAAACAGGCAGGAACTGCTGGAATCACTGCAGTTATATTACAGGGTGTTTATCCTGAATGACAGGTCAGTGCTGGAGGAAGACGGATTATAAGGAGTGAAGGATTGGAATAGAGGTAAATTATGAAGGATTTGCTGCATAAATTAAAAATCGGAAGTGTCACCTTAGACAATAACATCCTATTGGCACCGATGGCAGGCGTGACAGACCTGCCATTTCGTTTGTTGTGCAGGGAACAGGGCGTAGGACTGGTCTGTATGGAGATGATCAGCGCCAAAGCCATTCTGTACAAGAATAAAAATACGGAAAGCCTGCTTACCATCCATCCGCAGGAGGGGCCTGTGTCTCTGCAGCTGTTTGGTTCAGATCCGAAGATTTTAAGCGAGATGGCAAAGCGCATCGAGGAGCGGCCCTTTGCCATACTGGATATCAATATGGGCTGTCCCGTGCCCAAGGTGGTGGGCAATGGGGAGGGATCGGCACTGATGAAGCAGCCAAAGCTGGTGGAAGAGATCGTGACAGCCGTGGTCAAGGCAGTCAGGAAGCCGGTTACCGTCAAGATACGGAAAGGATTTAATGACACGTGTGTCAATGCGGTGGAGATTGCGCGGATTGCGGAAGGGTGCGGTGCTGCGGCCGTAATGATACACGGCAGGACGCGAGAACAGTATTATGCCGGAGAAGCCGATTGGGAGATCATAGCCGATGTCAAAGAGAAACTTTCCATACCGGTGATCGGCAATGGAGACGTTACGGACGGTGTCAGTGCGGCAGCGATCCTGCAGCAGACCGGATGCGATGGCGTCATGGTAGGCCGCGCCGCCAGAGGCAATCCTTGGATCTTCCGGCAGATCGCAGCCTATCTGCAGAACGGCACGGTACTGGCCAGACCGGAGAAGGACGAGATCAGGGAGACGATACTGCGTCATGCAGGGATGCAGCTGGAATATAAGGGAGAGTACACCGGCATACGGGAGATGCGCAAGCATGTTTCCTGGTATACGGCAGGAATGCCCGATTCGGCCAGACTGCGGCGGAGTGTCAATATGGTGGAGAGCTTTGCGCAGCTGGAAGAACTTGTGCGGGAAATGTGAGACGCAGGATCACGGTCTGCAGGATCTTGCGTGCTGTCTGCGGATAACCGGGAAAGATTCGGTTTGGAAACAGATATATCCTCTGTGCATGTCCTGCCGGAATCATGCATATACTGTGGTATGGAACAGGAGACGATTCTTTATTATTATTTAATGCCGCGGGAAACGGCCGGAGGAAATAACACAAAAGCCGCGAAAAAACACTGGTTTCAGGAGGCCGTGCTGGAGAGTAAGCTGCTTGCAGAACAGGAGGAATTCCGTGTTCTGGGCTGTGCGGTGCCGCCTTTTTATTATAGGAAAAAGGAGTGGAAGGCGCCGGTACTTTCCGAGGCAATGGAGACGGCGCTGCATACTGCCGCCGGGATGACGGATACGTGTGTGCACCCGGATCTTTTGCAGATTTTTGCACCGGAGGACAGGGGAAGATGGCGGCCGCGTGAGAGTACGGTCAGGATGCTGACGAAGCATCTGCTGGGGCAGTATGCGGAAAAGGTGCTTGTCGGGACCGGCATGGTGACAATCCTTTTGGGGCAGCCCGGGGAGGTGCAGCAGCAGATGGAAACCACATGGGAGCTGCTGGAACCTTATCTTTCCCGGGTTAATCGGATGCTTCTCTACTACGAGCAGCAGGAAACACTGCAGAATGGAGAGGAGACAGGGCCGGCGGAGAGTGTGGACCGTCAGGAAGAGCTGCAGGAATATCTGGAAGAATATTATTATGAATACGGCCTGGTCCCACAGCCTGTACCGTACAGCAGAAGCCGGACGGCACAGGCGCAGGGGCAGGCAGAAAAAGCCCCTGCCGTCGGGGAGAGAGAGTTTTATGCAAAGAGTGGTGCGGGGCCGCTGAGATGCGGAAGGGAGAGATGCGGCGGTGTGATTCTGGATTACTGTACCGACTTTCGTTATCCCAGGATTGCAGCGGCGGACTGTATCTATATTGATATCGCATCCGATGGAGAGAAGGAACGGCTGCTTGGGCGGAAAAGTCTGGCTTCGGCATATGTATCACCGTTGAAATATCTTGACACTATGGTAAAAAATAGTTATGATAGAAAAGTTAAAATGACATGAAGTATCCCGATTAGCGGCAGGAAAAGGGATAACATTTTTATAGCATCAGGGAAGCTTAAGGCTGAACTGTTACGAAGAATAAACAGAAAAGGAGTAGTACCATGCAGGAGAAGAAGAATATCTTAACGTATGAAGGATTGCGGAAATATGAAGATGAGCTGCACGATCTGAAGGTGGTCAAGCGTAAGGAAGTGGCGGAGAAGATCAAGGAAGCCAGAGAGCAGGGCGACCTGTCCGAGAATGCCGAATATGATGCGGCCAAGGATGAGCAGCGCGACATCGAGGCAAGAATCGAAGAATTAGAGAAGATATTGAAGAATGCGGAAGTGGTCGTTGAAGATGAAGTGGATCTGGATAAGATCAACATCGGATGTCAGGTGAGGATCCTGGATATGGAGTTCAACGAGGAACTTGAGTATAAGATCGTAGGTTCCACGGAGGCCAACAGCTTAAAGGGCAAGATTTCCAACGAATCTCCCGTGGGCAAGGCATTGATCGGCTGTAAGGTGGGCGATCAGGTGGAAGTGGAGACACAGGCCGGCATGATCCAGTATAAGGTGCTGGAGATCCAGCGGTCTAATTAAAGGAAGAAAAAGAGACGTATTTGAACAGCCGCCGGGCGGCGAGATGGAGGTCAGTATGGCAGAAGTACAGAATCAGGATATCAACCAGCTTTTGAAGGTGAGAAGGGAGAAGTTGTCCGCACTGCAGGAGAACGGCAAAGACCCTTTTCAGATCACGAAATATAATGTGACCCATCACAGCCAGGAGATCAAGGATAATTTCGAGGCGCTGGAGGGGCAGCAGGTGTCCATTGCGGGCCGTGTGATGTCCAAACGTATCATGGGGAAGGCTTCCTTCTGCAACGTGCAGGATCTGCAGGGCGATATTCAGTCCTATGTGGCAAGGGACAGTATCGGTGAAGAAGCCTATGCGGATTTCAAGAAATACGATGTGGGTGACATTGTGGGCATTGAGGGCGAGGTTTTCAGGACCAAAACCGGTGAAAAATCCATCCATGCACACAAAGTGACACTGCTGTCAAAAAGTCTGCAGATTCTGCCGGAGAAGTATCACGGGCTGGTAAACACGGATATCCGTTACCGGCAGAGATATACCGACCTGATCATGAATGAGGACGTGAAGAAGACCTTTGTGGCCCGCTCTAAAATCATCAGCTCCATCAGACGCTATCTGGACGGTCAGGGCTTTCTGGAGGTGGAGACGCCGATGCTGGTATCCAATGCAGGCGGTGCGGCGGCGAGACCCTTTGAGACCCATTACAATGCGCTGGACGAAGATGTGAAGCTGCGCATTTCTCTGGAACTGTATCTGAAGAGACTGATCGTAGGCGGCATGGAGAGAGTCTACGAGATCGGCCGTGTGTTCCGCAACGAGGGACTGGATGCCAGACACAATCCGGAATTTACGCTGATGGAGTTATACCAGGCTTACACCGATTATTACGGCATGATGGAACTGACGGAGAACATGTTCCGCCATGTGGCAAAAGAAGTGTGCGGTACGACCACCGTGCCCTACGGCGAGGCGATGATCGACCTTGGGCAGCCTTTTGCACGGATGACCATGGTGGAGGCCGTGAAGCAATATGCAGGGGTGGACTTCGATACCGTGAAGGACACCGCGGAGGCGAAGAAGCTGGCCGATGAAAAAGGCGTTCACTACGAGGACAGGCACAAGAAGGGCGATATCTTAAATCTTTTCTTTGAAGAGTACGTGGAAGAACATCTGGTACAGCCTACGTTTATCATGGATCATCCGATCGAGATCTCGCCGCTGACCAAGAAGAAACCGGAGAATCCGGAGTATGTGGAGCGGTTCGAGCTTTTTATCACGGGCCGCGAGATGTGCAATGCCTATTCGGAGTTAAACGATCCCATCGATCAGAGGGAGCGTTTCCGGGCACAGGAAGAGGCGCTGGCAGCAGGAGATGAGGAAGCCAACACCACCGACGAAGATTTCATGAACGCGCTGGAGATCGGTATGCCGCCCACAGGCGGAATCGGATACGGCATCGACAGACTGGTGATGCTGCTGACGAACTCCCCGGCAATCCGCGATGTGCTGCTCTTCCCCACGTTAAAATCGCTATAATTTCGTCGCTCCTTGTCATTCCTTGTCACGCTTCGTCACACTACGGACAAGTATGGACAACGGCATGTAGACGCAAAAAGTCGCGTTTTCTGAGCCGAAAAGTGAGGTCTCTTAAAGCCTCATGAAAGAGTGAAAAAATGCTTCGTGCATCGTCACGGAACGTGATGTAGAGCACGGATTTGGCTGAAACTAAACAGGTAAATTATCCAGAGGACAGCTTTTGGATGGTTTCACAGGCACTTACTTTAGAGAAATCTAGAGTAGGTGCCTTTTTTCGTGCTTGGGGCAACTTGTAAACATTTTTTCATTCGAAAGGAGGCTCATGATCGTGGCAAAAAGATCAAAGGAAGAGCGGGAAGAAGAAAGAAAAAAAGAACTTCTTCGGACATTAAGAAGAGGACCGGATCTTGACCGGTTCATAGATGAGCAGAAGAGGACTTTTGTTTCCTATGCCCAGGGAGCACGGATGTATTCCATGAACTATTACTCATTCGTGAAACTGGCAAAAGAAGCAGGGGCGAATATCCGTATTAAGAAGAACGTGGTTATCGATCTGGAGTTGATCGAAAAGTTTCTGGAAAACAATTGCGAAGGCGCGGAAGGAGAAATGTGATATGGAAAGAGGAAGATCAAAAGATCCCGGTAAACAGGAGAGAATGGATAATTACAAGGCACAGTTCAAAAACGGCAAGAAGAAATGGGTCAGATACGATGAGGGCGCAATCCTTTATTCTATGGGGATCCACTCGTTTATGGATCTGGCTAATGAGGCGAAGGCAGTTTATCGCATCAAGCGTATCTGTCTTGTAAATACAGAAAAACTGGATGAGTACATTGAAGTAATGTACGGCGATCCGGAAAGTAACTAAGGAGGGCAAAGATCATGTGTAAGGTTATCGCAGTTGCAAATCAAAAAGGCGGTGTCGGAAAGACCACTACAGCTGTAAATCTTGGGATCGGACTGGCTGCAGAGGGCAACAAGGTTTTATTGATCGATGGAGATCCTCAGGGCTCCATGACGATCAGTCTGGGATATAGGGAGCCTGATAGTCTTGAATATACGCTGTCCACTCTGTTATCAGAAGTAATGGAAGAGAAAAAACTTTCTCTCACGGAGACCATCATCCAGCATGATGAAGGCGTAGATCTTATTCCGGCAAATATCGAATTGTCAGCTCTTGAGATCAATCTGGTAAATGTCATGAGCAGGGAAGTCATGCTCCGGAGTATTGTGGAATATCTCAAGACGGAATATGACTACAAGTATATCATCATCGATTGTATGCCTTCGCTCGGAATGCTTACAATCAATGCCCTGACTTGCGCAGACAGTGTTCTGATTCCGGTGCAGGCTGCATATCTTCCGGTAAAAGGTTTGGAACAGCTCATCAAAACCATCGGTCGCGTACAGAGGAGACTAAATAAGAATCTCAGAATCGAAGGGATATTGCTTACGATGGTAGATGCCAGGACGAATTATGCCAGGGATATCTCACAGCTTGTTATAGATACTTACTCGAATCAGATAGGTGTGTTTCATACCTGCATCCCTCTTTCGGTTCGTGCGGCAGAGATCAGTGCAGAAGGGTCCAGTATTTATCAGTATGATCCGAAAGGAAAGGCTGCTAATGCGTACCGGACATTAACGGAGGAGGTGTTGGATCGTGGCTAAGAGAGTTGGACAGAAGATCAAAATGACATCCATTGATGAATTACTCTGTGTTCCTTCAGTAGCCGGTTGTGACGAGATCGAGGTTGCAAAGATCCGGCCGTTCAAGGATCATCCTTTCAAGGTTTTGGATGATGAAAAGATGCATGAACTTGTGGAAAGTATCATGTTAAATGGTGTGCTGGTTCCGGTTACTGTCAGACCGCTTGAAGACGGAGATTATGAAATGATCTCCGGTCACCGACGGTTATTTGCGGTAAAAGAAATCGGTTTCGATAAGATCCCTGCAATCGTAAAGAAGTACGACGATGACGAAGCTGTCCTGGCTATGGTGGACTCTAACTTGCAGAGAGAAGAGATTCTCCCAAGTGAGAAGGCTTTTGCGTACAAGATGCGTTATGATGCGATGCGCAGACAAGGTCAGCGAAGTGATTTAACTTCGTCCCGAATTGGGACGAAGTTGCCGGAAGGCAGAGCGGATGATGAACTGGCGGAGAGAGTCGGGGAAAGCCGTGGACAGTTGCACCGGTATCTTCGCTTGGTAGAACTTATTCCTCCAATCTTGGAGCTGGTAGATAAGAAGGCCTTGGCACTTGCTACTGCAGTGGAAGTTTCTTTTCTGGATCACGAAGTGCAGGAGATGCTTTACGAGTATATGCTTGAAAATGATATCTGCAAGACCTTTCAGATCTTTGCACTGAGAGATTATCTTAAGGAAAATGAAACCATCTCCAAGATGGAACTCATGCGGATCCTGAATGAGAATGCCCCCAAGGATGAGAGCAACAGATTTCAGCAGCTCACGATAACAAAGAAGAAGCTTCTGGAATACTTCCCGACATTCTATACCAGATCTCAGATGGAGAAGGTGCTGTTCTCGTTATTGGAAGAATGGAAGAAAAAGAATGATGAAACAGGGAGTTGATCATGGTTTTCCGCTTGGATTTGAAAAAACAAGCGGAAAAAACAAGCGGTAAGCGGAAATAATAAGCGAAAAAGCAGAAGTAAGGAGTCGAGAGCGGCTCCTTTTTCTGTTTTGTCGGATATTTCTTGACATGTAGTCACTGACTACATATAATAAAAAGCAGAAGTACACGCATTGACTACATAGAGGAGGTGCCTATGAAGAAGGAAATATATAACCTCGAAGGAATCGAGATTGAAGTAGAAAAGTATGACAAAAACGACAAGGATGCAGAGCGTCGTCGCCTGGCTTATTGTTTCAGAATGATTAGGGAAAAGTCCGGTATGAGCAGGACTGATTTTTCTGTGTGGTTGGGCGTACCTTATCGGACCATGCAGGAGTGGGAACTTGGCAGGAGAGCCATGCCGGAATATGTTTTACGATTGATTGCCTATAAGGTGATGAACGAGCTGCGAGAAGGGAGGATCGGTTAATATGATCATATTAAGAAAACTCCTAAAGCTTTTGTTGTTACCGGTTGCTTTTATTCTGTTCTTTATAAGATGGGCATTGGAGACTTCGGTGAAGCTGACAGAATGGGCAGTGGGACTGCTTACCTTAATAGTCGGAGCAGCTATTATCTATAGCATCGTTATCCATAGATGGGGAGATCTTTTCCTTTATTCACTGATATTTGCAGGCATCATGGCTATACTGATGGCAGTAGTTGTTGTTCAGGATTTTTGCGATTCAATGCTTGAAAAGATAGGTATGCTGTGATTTTATGATGTTATAGAAATTGTATGTTTATCAGGTGGATTAAGGAAAACAAAGGAGACATAAATCAGTGAAGCTTAATACGCATAGAGTCAAAAATATACGAGTAAATAGTTATATTGATGAAAAGAAACTCAAACTTTCGCAGGAATATTTTGTATTAGCTTTTTTAAAGTACATGTTCCCTAGTAAGTACAAAGATCTACTTCATGGAGATAGGCCTGATTTGCAAGGGGGAAATGTATTTGTTGAGGTGACTGCGCTGGATACATATAAGGATATGCAGGCTAGTAAAGAGTTTGCCAAATATATTGCGGACGGTGATGAACGGCGAATTAAAACAATCGAAGGAACCGGGAATGCGTTGAGAAGTATTGAAACTCTAAATGCCACAAGTATGTATAGCGGTGGAGGATATAACTTCGAATCTGATTATGAACTGTTAGAGAAGCGTATTTGTGAAAAAGTAGATAAAGCCAAAGGATATGAAATAAATAATCGAACGCCTGAGTTAGCGCTTGTAAAGGAGGATCGTCCTCTTCAGGAGTGGTTTGAAAAGATAAGCGATTCCTTAGAAACAATTGTGAAAAATCAAGATGTGTATGAAACCGTGTATATTCTATTCCAAAATGGTTGTATTTATGTTGAAAAAGGGGAAGCTCCAAATATAATAGAATTAAACCAGGATGAGTATATTTGCCTTAAAACAATTGGCAGAATGACAGCAGAAGATGAGATTACCACAGATGACGAGGAATGGAATTAGGCTCAAAAACGAGTTGACGTTTACTGACAAACACACAAGATTATTTGTTTCCAAAATAAATACAGATGAGGTTTGCACGGAGTGGTAAATTATGTGATAAAAATTAATATGCGAGGTATAAGTATATGAAGCAATTGTCCAAGGATGATACGGGACTGGAGTATACAAAGAAAATAGACGACCTTTTGAAGGCCGATTCCCGAGAGCGCATGTTCCAGGATTATATAATCAGCCCTTTTTTACAACGAGTTTTAGCAGATTATGAGATTGTTCCGGTTGATATTAAGGTCTCCGGAAAGGCCCACGATTATGGTAAGTATTGTGGAGAATACGGATCACACGACAAAGACGGAAAAACCCTTCGATTCATAGAAACTCCTGACTTGTGTGTGGCTAAAGGGTGGAAATGGATTAATGACGATGGAAAAACAGATTATATAGCAACTGTCGAAATTAAAACTCCACTTTCAGATAATGAATTCTGGATTGCCCCTGGTTACGAAGAAGGCGAGGAGAGAAAAATAATATTTGAGAATAAGGTATCAGATATGGTTGACTTCATTAACAATCACATGCTAAGCAGAGATAATATGGGGTATCCCTATGAAGACGATGATAAACATTGTAAGGACATTAAGAAACAAGTTGGTATTCATCTGCGAGGCTTAAATAAAGTGATCGTAACAGACGGCATTCGCTGGATGTTTTTTTATAAAGATGAAAATGGAGTATGTCATGCGCTTAATCCTATAGATTTGGGGACGAGAATTTGTCGCCGATTAAGAAAAAGATACAAGCATGTTCGGATTGAGTGGGATACAGAAGTATTCGATATTAAGGGTGTAAAGATTCCTACGGGCCCCAAGAATTTTTCGAGGCTTGAAATACAAATACAAGAGTTTTGCAAGAAGAACGTGACTCAGTTCTAATGCAGGTATATGTTTGTCGAGTTGGAAAAGAAGGATATCTTTTCAAAAAGAGTACTGAGTGAGACGCCTAAGTTTGTACAGAAGAAAAAAGCTGGCAAGGAGCTATAATTCCATGCCGCTAATCTTTTTAGAAAGAAAAGTCTACTTCTGTAAAAATGGAGTCTACTTATATCAAAAAAGAGTCCACTTTTCTTGACAAGTACAAATTTTTTAAAAAAGTAGGTTTTCGGTAGGTTTTTGGTAGGAAAGTGGTAGGTTTTGAGTATTCTTTTTTCAAAATAGGTATGTTATATTTACAATGGACAAAGCGAACGGGAAAACAAAAAATACCCGAGCCGCTGAGTCCATTTTCTTTTGCAGAAGAATACTGGCAATGATGAGCGTCAGATCATGACTTCGAAAGAGGTTGTGAGCCTGGCGCTTTTCTTATGCCATCAACCCGAGGCCGAGGATGACGATCCGGAGCCGACACAAAAAACGAAAGGATAAAACACACTATGGATTATGAATCATTCAAAGAGAAGTTCGTAGAGGACTTAAAGGACAGGCTTGATGAGCAGGGCGCTGATGTAAAGGTTTCAGTCAACACCGTAAACAAGCTCAACGAGAGTTACGAGGCTGTAACGGTTACGCCGGAGGGAAGCAACATCGGAGTGAACATCGGGATCGACAAGTTCTACAACGCGATGGAAAACGGCAGATCCTACGATGAGGTCGTAGATAAGGCCGTTGAGGTCGTGAATAACGGCATCACCCAGAGACCTGACTTCGATATCGATTCCTTATCTGATTACTCTCAGATGAAGGAAAAGCTTGCGATGGAAGTTGTTTCTGCGGAAGCCAATAAGGAGATGCTTGAAACTGTACCTCATCAGAATATGGAAGATATGGCGGTTGTATATCGCTTCGTCTTAAATTCCGATGATGAAGGCAGAGCATCCATCCTGGTTACCAACCAGCTGCTTGAAAACATGGGCGTTACTCCCGAACAGATTCACGCTGATGCGATGGAGAATGCGCCTCAGATCAAGCCCGTCGAGATCAAGGGCATGAGCGAAGTCATGGCTGAGATGATGGGAGTTGAGCAGGCTGAGATGATGGGAATCTTCCCGGTGGCTCCTGAAGATGAGAAGATCTTCGTTGCAACGGTACCCGACAAGGTTCACGGAGCCGGAGTTCTTGCTTATCAGAACTTCATGGATCAGGCAGCTGAAAGGGCAGGCGGAGACTTCTACATTTTACCCTCGAGTATCCACGAGGTTCTCATCGTTCCTGATAACGGGGAGATGGGGCTTAAGGATCTTGAGGCGATGGTAAAGGAAGTCAATGCGACTCAGGTTGCTCCTGCGGATAAGCTTACCGACAGTGTTTACCACTATGACAGTCAGGCAAAGATCTTCGAGCTTGGTGAAAAGTTCGTAGCACGCCAGGCTGAAAAGGAGGAGGAACACGCTGAAGAGAAGGGTGAAAAATCCGTTCTTGGTGAACTGAAAGCCAAGAAAGAGGAAGTCGCCAAGGCTCCTAAGAAGGAAACCATCGATAAGGGTGCGAAGGCCAAGGGTGGCGAAGCACTCTAAGCAGAAACCAAAATCAAACGTTTGAGGCTTAGGGCGTCAGGCTGTGGGAGGTTCCCCGGCTTGGCGCTTTTCTTATGCCGGAAAGGAACAGATATGTCAGATAAATGTTATACGCCGGTCATCGCCGGATATGGGAATTCTTATACTTCAGTTCTCGGTAAACCGATACCGAATGCGCATCCCAGAAACTGTAAGCATGAGTGCCCTTATGGGAAGGACAGAGCATTTTGCTTTCCCTGCTACGCAAAGATCATGAGCGAGCACAGGGCAGCAAGAAAAGCAGCTACCGAAGGAGTGTGATGCCATGCAGTTCGACTACTTTTATCCGGAGGAGTCGGAAAACTATGTATTCTACAGAACTCCCAAGGTTCTTTGTACGGATAAAAGGTTCCGGGGGCTGTCTTCGGATGCAAAGCTTTTGTATGGGATCCTTTTGGATCGTATCCAGCTTTCCAAGAAAAACAGATGGATCGATGAAGAAGGGCATGTCTATGTCTATATGACGATAGAAAGCATTGAACTGGCTCTCGGCCGCTGTCATCAGAAATCCTGCAAGGTCCTGAAGGAACTTGTGAATTTCGGACTTGTGGAGCAGAAGAAGCAGGGGCTTGGAAAACCAACAAAGCTTTATGTGCATAACTTTGGCCGGGTATGGGATGCAAACCTACAGAAGTATGAAACACATACCCACGGAAGTATGCAGGACATACCTGCAGAAGTATGCGACTCATACTCTAATAATACTGAGATAAATAATACTGATATAAGTGATATCAATCCTATCCTATCCGGAAGGGATGTGGATAAGGATGAGAGATCCGACTATCGTGAGTACCTTATAGAGCAGCTTGATATGGCTGTTTTGTATGAGCGGTATCCGTATGACAGGGAAATCCTGGACGCCATTCTGGACATGATGCTGGATGTACTCTGTTCCAAGAGAAAGACCATCCGTATTGCAGGAGATGATAAGCCTGTCAATGTTGTGAAATCTCAGTTTATGAAGCTGAATTGCATGCATGTGGAATATGTCATGGGGTGCCTTAAGAATAACCCTACAAAAGTCAGAAACATCAAGCAGTATCTGCTTGCAACAATCTATAACGCTCCGCTTACCATGCAGAGCTATTACCAGGCCTGGGTCAACAACGATATGGCCGAAGGCAGAATCTAACAGGAGGAAAGATCAATTGAAAACACTGAATGTAACAATCGAACTGGATCCGGTAAATGACGGAGCAGTTTTTGCAGAAAACAGATTTAAGAAGAAAGAGGAAGGAGCCCTGATCATCGGAACCAATGGTGAGTCCAGGATAGCAGATGCTCTTGAGACTAATTCTATTTTGGACAGACTGAATGAAGTGGGACATGGAGAATATCTCGGAAAATCAGATTATATCGCCATGTTCAATGGTGATAAGATCATCAATTTTGGAACCGGCAGATGTTATATCGGATCCGTGATCATCTTGAAGTATGCACACGAAAAGCTTTCATTGCTGGAGGGCGAAGACTTTCAGGAAGCTGCAAAAGAATTTGAAAGCAGGCTGATCACGATCGTTGGTGACGGGCAGGAGTTTTCTGCTCTGGAACTGATTTAGGAGGTGCATCATGAACAGAACGATACCCAGAGCATATGTAACGGCTGCATGGCCGAAGAACCGCGTTGATGCGGAAGACCTGGCAAGAAAATACTGTGGCGAGCTGGTAAAGGCTGGATACCTTCCTTTGTGTCCGGTACTTGCATTTTCAGGGATTATCGGAGAAGACGATCCGGATGGCGAAAAGAAGCGTCGCGAGATGTCGGAGGATCTTTTAAAGCGTGCGAGATTTCTCGTTGTCTGCGGAAAGAAGATCAATGATGATGTCCGGGCTGACATATCTGTTGCCAAGCATTCCAAGGTCATTCCTACCACGCTGGATGGCGTTTTGGAGTGCGGCGAATAGTGAAGCAATAGTGAAGAATTAGTGGAAAGGAAGTGAGAGTGTGAATGAGCAGGTTTCAGATCAAACGGTACGCTTAGCGGTCAGGACCGGCAAGGTAACACTGCGGCTACTCTTAAGAGCTCTGGCTGCCTGGCACCGAAATCATCAAAGGAAAAAGGATGTAAACCGAATGGCTAAGGATACTCCTCATGGCAAACAGTCCGTAAAGGAACTTGTTGGTCAGGGACAGGGTGTATCAAGCATGGATATCGGTGATTCCGGCATCAGGGATTTTAAGAAGATTGCCAACAAGTATGGTGTGGATTTTGCAATCGTTAAGGATAAGGATGTAGATCCGCCTAAGTATACCGTTTTCTTCAAGGCGAGGGATGCAGATGCGATCACACAAGTCTTGAAGGAATATGCGGCAAAGCAGACCAAGCGCAAAAAGGCAGCCGAGAAGGAACGCCCGAGTATCCTGCAGAAATTGAAGAAATTCAAGGAAAAGGTGGCATCCATGCCTCGAAAGGATAAGGAAAAACGGAAGGAGATGGAGCGATGAAAAAGAGAAATATAAAGAAGCTCATCATCCTGAATATCCCTTATGTGATCGTTGGGCTTGTGGCAACCAATATCGGAGAAGCATTCCGAATAGCAGGCGGGACCAATGCCTCGGAAAAGCTGCAGAGTGTTATCCTGGAGGGATATTTCGGAAAGGCATTTTCCAATCCGTTTCCGAGTTTTCATCCGGTGGATCTGCTCGTAGGATTTGCTATCGGTGGAATCCTGAGACTGGCGGTATATATGAAAAGCAAGAACGCAAAGAAGTTTCGGCACAACCAGGAATATGGCTCCGCTAGGTGGGGTGCATAATCTTAACTGTAAGCAACACCTATATTGACGCAGGAGGGTATGCACATGAATGATTACAGCAAAATCACAGCCCTTTACTCCCGCCTGTCCGTGGGGAATGAGGATAGGGACGGCGGCGAGAGCAACAGTATCCAGAACCAGAAGAAATTTTCGGAAAGCTATGCCAGACAGTTAAAATTAACCAATCTCCTGCGCAAATTGTTTCAGGCCGATCTGGTATGCCTTCAGGGTCTTTTCATCCAGCCGCTTCTGAGTTTGGCAGAAGGAAAGATAATTACTGATGTGTGACTGTAAGTTTTCCATTTTTAAATTCTCCTTTTGTTTTTGGTTCCTTATAAGTGGCCGCATCTCGGGGGCAATGAACAGTCTTGTATGAAAACCTTTACGAGGAGGATTTTGTTAGGCTTGAAAAAAAGATAACTTTTGCATATAATATAGGTACCAATAAAGAAGGAAGGAAATAGCGTATGAGTGATAGAGAACAGGCAAAACAGATTATAGATCAGCTTCCGGAATATAAAATAGGAAAGTTGCTTTTGTTTTTGAAAGGAATACAATTTGATGATGATATAGAAGATGATATATATTGTCAGAAATTGTATGAGGATTACTTAAATGATCCTGATCCTGAAAAGCATGAAACAATAACTCTTGAGGAATTGGCAGCGCGGGAAGGAATTGAACTATGAAATATACAGTAGTTATTGAAAAATTAGCTGAAAAATTTATAGTTAAGCTTCCAAAACCTGATAAAGAGAGAGTCCTAAAAGCAATTTATAAGTTGCCGGAAGGAAATGACATCAAAGAGCTAAGAGGAAAACAAAATAGAGGATTATACAGGTTGCGTGTGGCTGATTATCGGATTATTTACACAATAGACAATGGGAAATTAATTGTTTGTGTCGTGGATGCTGGGAATCGTGGGGAAATATATAAAAGATATTAAATAATAATTTCAGAAAGAGGAAACTTTAGCATATTATAAGGTTTCCTCAACTTTTTTATTGCAAAAGTTCAGGTATGCATCATGCCAGGCAAAGCGCGATTAAAAAGGAAAAACATTGAAAAGTAAAGCTGCTTTTGAACGGTTCTGTTTCCGGCTCCTCATGGAATTCGGATATAGGGCACAACACTTCCGCAAAGCCCCCAAATTGCCGGTTAAGAAATCAGCATAAACACTATGTTTTGCATCTTATCGCGATGATTCGTTTTCTGATTCATAGTATTGTGCCTGAGCGTTCCACAGTTTGTAATACATTCCGGACTTGTCATGCACCAACGCATCATGGCTGCCGCGCTGAACCAGTCTGCCTCCATGAAATACTGCAATATCCTGACAAAATCGGCAGGAAGATAGTCTGTGTGAAATGAATACAGCAGTTTTATTGCCAATCATATCATTCATTCTGTTGTATACCTCAAACTCCGCCACCGGATCAAGCGCTGCCGTGGGCTCATCAAGTATCATGAGAGGCGCATCTTTATATAAAGCTCTTGCCAGTGCAATCTTCTGTGCCTCGCCTCCGGAAATATCAACACCATTTTCGTCAAAATTCTTATATAATGCTGTTGAAAGTCCATGGGGCAGCTTGACAAGCCGCATTCCGAAGCCGGCATCACGAAGACACTGTTCGGCTTTGGCTGAGTCTATGCTCATGGCACCGGCAACATTTTGCCCCAGTCCAAAAGAGAGCAGCTTAAAATCCTGGAACACAACAGAAAACAACTGCATATACTCGTAATAATTGTATTTTCGTATATCGATTCCATTCAGCAGTATCTTACCTTCGGTGGGATCATACAGGCGGCACAGCAGCTTGATAAAAGTGGTCTTCCCGCTTCCGTTCCTGCCCACTACAGCCATCTTTTGCCCTGCATGGAATGTCATGGATACATTGCGCAGCGCATAATTCTCCTGACCGGGATACCGAAATGAGACATTACAAAATTCAATCGCAAATCCTTTGCAGCTATTTTGGCCGACAGCCATGTCCCCCTGGTCCATTTTGTTTGGCATATCCAAAAATTCAAATACGGTGCGCAGAAAAGAAGTGTTGTTCCTCAAATCACCCAACGCCTCAATCAGCATGGATAAACCGCCGGATAATGCGGTAACAGCGCTTACATATTGTACAATGGAACCCACACCGAAGGCTCCTCCCAGTGCTTTCAGGCATACAAAGATATATGCGGCTCCTACAAATAACTGTGACACAGCTCCGGACAGGGCCTGGTATCCTCCCATGGCCCCTCTGGATGCTTTTGCCAGTTTTGAGGTGGGAATAAATGGGTTATACTTTTTCAGGTTATTTCTGCTAAGAATATCCTGCCGATAGATACGTACATCCAGTGCCTTCGAACGGTCATTCCCGAGATCTCCGAGCCAAAACCCGAAAAGCCGATTTCCCAATTGGTTTTCATCCGCATACTTTACCCAGTAGAAATTAGCTTTGACGGACAATAGAGGTGCGGCAAACGTAACGCCAGACATGACTGCAATCATCAGCAAAATGAAAACCGGATGATTCAGTATTGTTAATCCTCCACTGTCCGTTGTCACCGGCAGTCGGAATAGTGACGCAGTTAGCAGGATTGCACTGATCATGCACATAACAGACCTGATGACCGCATCAAAACTATAGATAAGCTTATATAATCCCCATCCTCCTGAATCTGTATTTTGCCATATCCGGGAACGAAGTTCCTGTACATGACTGTCATCCACATCCGCAAAATCCATAGACAGCAGTTTCTCAATAAAAACTTTATTCTGGGTGTGCCAGAGATAAGCCAGCTGAACATTCTTCCACCTTGTCAATCCTGCGCAGAGCAATGAAAATATTGCAGACGTGCCCAACAATGCCATGGCATATGCTGTGAGCATCTGCGGATCACGCCCTCCCGCAATCTCATCAAGGAGACGGGCCAATAACCAAATGTCTGCATATGGTGCCAGGGCAGAGACAATTCCGCATATCAGTACAGATAGCAGCAGTCCGGGGTTCTCTCTCCGCCAGACCCTGAATCCCCTCAAAGATAACTGCACGGTTTCCTTAAAAGAAACCTGAGATTTATTTGGAATGTCCTGTTTGCGTTTTTGCATGATGATGTTAAACTTTATGATGATGCCAGGCTTCATTGCACGCCTCCTTCCCGATAATATTTGCTTTGGATTTCAAAGAGATCTGCATAATGCCCGTTATGGGCCAGTAATTCGTCATGTGTCCCCTCTTCAGCAATGCGCCCTTCTGCAATCAATATAATACGGTGGCAGAATCTGGTGGAGGCAAGGCGATGTGAAATATAGACAGCCATCCGGCCATCCGTGAGTTCGCTGTATTTGTGATATATTTCACTCTCGGCAATTGGGTCGAGAGCAGAAGTCGGTTCATCCAAAACGATAATGGGAGCATTCTTATATAAAGCCCGGGCCAGCATCAGCCGCTGCAGTTCTCCCCCCGATAGTTCAATGCCATCTTCAAACACTTTGCCGATATGTGTTTTCACACCCGCAGGCAGTTGTTTGATTTTCTCTGTGAGCCCTGCCTGATGGATGCATCGCTCCATAAATGCATTGTTTATATTTTCATCGGTCTGTGCAATGTTTTCGGCAATCGTCACATCAAGAACCGAAAAATCCTGGAATACAGCGGAAAAAAGCTGATAATAATCCCGTCGGTTATACGTTCTGATATCTATGTTATTTAGCAGCACTTTTCCTTCTGTGGGATCTAAAAACCCGCATATGAGTTTCACGAGTGTTGTTTTCCCTGCGCCGTTCAGACCAACAACTGCTAACTTCTCTCCCTGTCTGATGGTCAGGCTGATATGGGAGAGTGTGTTCTTTTCAGCCTCCGGATAGCAAAAAGAGACATCCTGCAGCTCAATCTGATAAGGAATGTTCAGGTTCGGCGTTATGGGGATACCCTGCTCCAACTGAAATGTTTCGGGATAATCGAGAAATTCCCGGACGGCACAGATATCAAGGCTTTGTTTCCGAAGGGCTGCAAGGTCAGTCATAATTCTGCCTATGCCGCCGGTAAATAAATTCACTGTATGAAAGTACAGCACAAACTGCGGGGCAGACATCCCGCCCTGAAGGACAGCTCCCAACAGAAAAAAATAGACAATGCCATTTCTCATTAATGCAAGGATCACATCTATGATATTGCCCCAAATACAGACTCGTTCCCCGCGGGCAAGAAAGCTCCGGTACAGACCCAGCATGCTGTTGTATACATCTTCTATCCAACCCTGCATTCCAAAAATACGGACATCCTTTGCCAATGTATAATCCCTGGATTTTTCACTGAGATAATTCATACGGCGGGAATATTCTGCTTCTTCCTCTCTGTGCCGGTATCCCCAGCCGTTGAGATAATTGCTCACTGAAAAACTCACAATGGTAGTTGCCAAAACGGCAATGATCATCAATGGATTCAGCGCAGCAAGCAGGAAGAGAAAAACGATAAATTCAACTATGTTTTTTAACAGATTCACCAATGTTGTCCAGACTGCCTCGGTAGCTGCTGAGTTGCTGGTGACAAGCATGGAAGCTTTATCCATTTTCTTACGGACTTTCTGATCCAGAATATCTGGATATGACATGGTTAAGGCCTTATTTTGGATCATGGAGCCGATGATGAGACGAACTTCAATACGCCCAAACTGTGAGCAGGAAGAGAAGTACGACCAGGCTGCACGAAGCAATATCAATATTCCTGTAAACGCGAGGATGATCCCAGTAAGTTCTGTAACAGAAACGTTTGTTTCAACAACTCCGAGTATGGTCGGCACAATAAAAAGCTGTGTAAGGCTCAGCAGGATCGCAACAACCGCCATTGTCAGGGCGAGCAAAATGACACTGCGGCGCTGTTTCCATGCCAGCGATATCATATATATCATGTTCTGTCCTAAACTGTGAGCAGGCTTTTGTTTCCTATGCTGAGCGGTAAGCCCCTTTGATGAAACAGGCATTACAATTCCCCCTTTTCATTGAAATATTCTCTTCATTTCAAGATTTATTTTTAGCATTTTGGCAACAGAATCTGCCCTTTGATTCTAATATAGAATTTTCAGACAGAGAAAAAAAGAGTGGAGAATGGTTATAATTATTTTGGCCGAAAAAAAGGACTTTACCCTTTTAGGATAAAGCCCTGTAAATTATCTTTTTATTATTTTACGAATCGTATCATAAGAAAGATGAAAGCATTCACACAATTCATCCATGCCCGTACCTTTTAAGTACAAGTCAGTAATCATGGCATTCCTTTGCTCATAATACTGTTTAGAGCCGCTTTTGCTTCCCCATGACTTTTTACACTTCGCGGAAGGAACATATAGTAATTGTCCGCTTACATAAACGGATAATTCTTTGAGAAGCTCCTTTGGAAGCACATCTGCTGCATTTAAATATTCCACAATTCATCCCGTCCTTTACTTAATATGATGAAATAAAGTGCAGAATCAGCAGATTATGCAACGTTCATTATACCCATGCAGACCGCTGCATTTCTACTATTCTGCATGGGAAAATGCAATAGCCGAATATACATGGCCTATAATATTCACTACAAGCACCTCCTTGTGAATCCAGTACGCATGAAACAGTAAGTACCTATTTAAGTATACAAAAATTCTTGGAGAAAAACAACTTGTTTTTCATATTCTTATCTACTTTTGACAGACAAGTATTCTTTCTCTTATTTCTGCCCTGATGATGGTTCGCAATATGAGGGAAAAGGATATTAGATATTTATCCTTTGCCTTACGGTCAGACTGGTGTGGAAAGCGGCGTTGCAGAGAAAGAACAGGACAAAGAAAATATGCTGCCATAGGAATTTATGGACTGGCTGTATCAGCAGAGTAGTGTTATAATGGAAACAAAACAGAACGTGTGGGAGTGGTGTTACGATTGTTTAACCGGCGTTACGGAAAATCCGTGAAAAGGGACACTTTAGAATTCAGAAAGCAGCAAGTAATACAGAGAAAAAGGAGTAAAGGATGCCGACTTTAGATTGGATTGGAAAAGATAAAGTGATCAACCATCATATGGAAGTGCCATATCGAGTGTTGCATCGAATATACAGCTTCGATTCAAATGGAGAGCATTACGATGACAATGGCAGTGAGAATAAGATCATTCATGGGGATAATTTGGAAGCGCTGAAATCATTGCTGACAGATTACGAGGGGAGAATTAAATGTATCTATATAGATCCACCGTACAATACCGGGAACGAAGGCTGGATATATAATGACAATGTCAATGATCCCAAGATAAAAAAATGGCTGGGAAAGGTGGTGGGAAGAGACGGGGAGGATTTGAGCCGCCATGATAAATGGCTTTGTATGATGTATCCCAGATTGCGGCTGCTTCAAAAGCTGTTGGCAGAGGACGGCGTGATTTTTATAAGTATTGATGATCATGAATTGTATAACCTCAAGGCACTTTGCGACGAAATTTTTGGGAGTAACTGTTTTGTGGCAAATATTTCATGGCAAAGAACATATTCCATGAGAAATGACTCGAAAGGGATCGCGGCAGAAATTGAGCATATTTTAGTGTATTCAAAGCGTCAGGGGTGGGAGCCCCAAAAGCTGGGCAGAACGGAAGGAATGGATTCAAAATATAAGAATCCTGATCATGATCCCCGGGGTGCATGGAGAAATATTGTTGCGAGTGCACCTAACGCGAACACGCATCAGGGAATGGTATATGCGATACAAAACCCGGTGACCGGGAAATATGTCTATCCGCCACAGGGCAGATGCTGGGCGCTGGGGCAAGACCAGATGCTGACTGCGATGAATCAGTGGTGTAAATATGAGCTGCGGGATTTGCACGATGATGTAGAAAGAGCAGAGATATGTGGGGTATCTGCAGAAGAAGTACGGAAAGATGTGCCGGCAATTGTATTAAGCGACACACTGGAAGCGGCAAGGGAGAAAAGCACAAAAAAGTACAAGGGCGTTCTGCCTGTTTTTTTCTTTTCAAAAAAAGGAAAGGGCACATTGAGCCGCAAGGCATATATAAGTCAGGTTGGCGGGAGACCGGTGACCAACTTTTGGAGTTTTGAGGAAACAGGCCACACGGATGAGGCATCACGATTACTAAAAGTTTTATTTGACGGAGTGGCTGTTTTTGACACGCCCAAGCCGCCTCGGCTAATTGAACGTATCTTACATATTATTGGAGATACGGATGCAGTAATCCTGGATTCCTTTGCCGGCTCCGGCACTACTGCCCACGCCGTCCTCAACATGAACAAGGCAGACGGCGGCAACCGGAAATTCATTCTCATCGAGACGGAGGATTATGCGGACAGTATCACTGCCGAACGTGTGAAAAGAGTGATTCGTGGATATGGAGAGGGCAAAAACACTGTGGAGGGTACCGGAGGCAGCTTTAGCTTTTATGAGATGGGTGAGAGGCTGATGCTTGATAATGGAACCATAAACCCTGACATGGATATCCGGAGTATCAGAAGCTTCATATGGTACACAGAAACGAGGAAACCACTGCCGGATGCAGAACAGAGTGATAATGAATATTTCCTGGCCGTAGACAGGGAGACTGCCTATTACTTACTATGAAAGTCTTCGACTTTCACAGCATGGATGGCCATGCGGCCCGCTAA
>OFFE01000218.1_pt1 | contig 50871 bp, 37 predicted proteins | sample 1521371 | NCBI WGS metagenome assembly OFFE01 (sample SAMEA3504131, study PRJEB24116) | mouse gut metagenome | biome: mouse gut; feature: mouse-associated habitat; material: faeces | place: Denmark | collected 2011 | reverse complement strand
TGTTGCTATTGCCTTACCCCCCGCAGAAGAGTGCAAGGGAGTGCCCGGAATTTTGGATTTTGCACCCTTGTCTTGATAGCCCTTGCCGCTTTTCTTTTTGCTTCTTTTTCTTTTCCCGTGAAAAGAAAAAGAAGACAGGACCAGGGGCAACGCCCCGGATTTGCATAACGTCACTTGGAGGCAGCCTGCGCCTCCTTATAGGTTTTGATTACCTGGGAGACGATAACCCCTACCCCCATCAGCAGGATGACGCAGGAGATAGGGCGGGTAAAGAAGATACTGGGGTTGCCGCTGCTTAGGCGCAGCGCCCGCCGAATCTCCCCTTCAAACATGGAGCCCAGCACCAGGCCCAGCACCACCGGGGCGCTGGGAAAGCCCGCCTTGACGAAGAAGTAGCCAAACAGGCCAATCCCCAAGGTAAGCAGGACGTCAAAGAAGTTGCTGCGCAGGGCAAAAGAGCCCACCAGGGAGAGGACCACCAAAATCCCGCTAAGGTAATGGACCGGGATATTCAGGATGCGCACAAAGAGCTTGATGCCCACCATCTGGATCAGCACCATAGCGATAGTGGCAACCAGGATGGTGGTAAAGATTCCCACCACAATATCCGGCGTATCGCTGAAGAGGGCGGGGCCGGGGCGCAGGCCATGAATCATCAGCCCCCCCAGTAGCACCGCCGTTACGCTATCCCCAGGGATGCCGAGGGTGAGCATGGGGACCAGGGCGCCGCCGCAGACGCCGTTGTTGGCGGCCTCGGAGGCGATGATGCCCTCATAATTTCCCTTGCCGAAGGTCTCCGGATGCTTAGAAAACCGCTTGGCCTGGTCGTAGGCGATGAAGGAGCCGATATTGCCCCCGGTGGCGGGGATGATGCCGATGCCCACGCCGATGACGCTGGCGCGGAGGATGGCCCACTTTTGCCGCCACATCTCCCGGAAGGAGGGGACAAACTTGGAGAGCTTCAGGTCCTTACTATCCACCCTGGCGTTATCCCTGGCGGTGCAGCTGCGGAGGATTTGGGGGATGGAGAAGAGGCCGATCATGGCCGGGATGGTGCTGATGCCCCCCATCAGGTCGATGCTGCCGAAGGTGAAGCGAAGCTCCCCCCAGATGGGGTCCACGCCGACGAAGGAGAGGGTTATCCCAAAGATGCCGGCGATCACCCCTTTCAGGATGGATTTGCCGGAAATGGCCGCAATGATGGTGAGGCCAAAGAAGGCGAGGGCCGCATATTCCGGGGAGCCAAAGCTGGTGCAGAGGCGCGCCAGCAGGGGGGAGATGGTGACCAGCAGCACCCAGCTTACAAGGCTGCCCCAGCCGGAGGAGAAGGCCGCCCAGCCCAGGGCCTCCGCCCCCCGCCCCTGCTGGACCATGGGGTGGCCGTCCAAACAGGTGACGATGGCGGAGGGGGTGCCGGGGATGTTAAGAAGGGTTGCCGAAACCGCGCCCCCCGCCATGCCGCCAATGTAGGTGCCCAGCATCATGCCCATGGCGTCCACCGGCTCCAGGGTGAAGGTGAGGGGGATGAGAATCGCCACCCCCATGGTGGAGGTCAGCCCCGGCAGAGAGCCGAACACCAGCCCCAGGAAGGTCCCCGCCACCACCAAAAAGAGGGTGTAGGGATTTGCGACGGTTGCAAGCACCGCCTGAACGACGACAGAAAAATCGCCCATAAATACCTCCTTACAACGAAGACAGCAGCTCCAGGAGCGGCTCCGGGAAATACACATGGAAGACCTTTCCAAACAGCAGGTAGATTCCCGCCGTCACCGCCACGCTTAGGAGCAGGTCCTTGGCGAGGGACTGCTTGTTTGGCCGCAGGACCTGGAAGATACCCAGCAAAAACAGCCCCGTGCTTAGGCAGAAGCCCAGCGGATTCCAAAGCAGCGCGTAGAGCACAATCAGGCCGGTGGAAATATAAACGCGGCGGTCGGTCTTTTCCCACTGGCCCCCCTTGCTTTTAGCCCAGGCCAGCAGGTTCATGGCCAGGCGGATGGCGCAGAGGACCAGCACAAGGGAGAGGACGCAGACAGGGATAGCCATGGAGGAGAGATTTTCTGCCGAGCCAAAGCTGCTTTTAAAGTTCAGCGCTGTATAAAGCAGCGCGCCAAAGCCGGCCATCATCACAAGCAAAACGATGCGCTCAAAAAATTGCTCGTTTCGGTTCATACAGCCTACCAAGCCCTTTCTTCCGAATTTTTACGGCGGACAGCGCCGTTACGGCCCTTCGAATAGAGAGGAGGCGCCCAATAAACAACATTCAAGACAGCCGCTTATTGAGCGCCCCTTTAAAAAGCCTGTTGTTAATTTCCTGCGCAGCCTCCCGGTCAATCGGTGAAAATCTCGCGGCTGGCGTTTTGCAGGCCGGCGAACACGTTGTCCAGATAGGTGTCCAGCTCACTGCCGGTGATGGGGTCAGGGACCATGCCGCTTTCCGAGGCGAAGGTCTGGAAGTTTTCCGAATGGATGGCGGCCTGGAACATCTCCGCCAGCTTGTCCTTCACCTGGGGGTCCAGCCCGGCGGGGGCCATCACATAGGAGGCCTGGGTGATATCCCCCAGGGTGAAGAGGTCATAGCCCATGGAAGCGAAGGTGGGCGCTTCGGGAAGGGCGGACAGAGGCTCCTTGCTGCAAATCCCCAGCACCACCAGCTCGCCGGAGCGGACCTGGTTGATGACCTCGCTGGGCTTGAGGGCCCCGGCGTCAATGTGTCCGCCAATCACGTCGGCGATGACCCTGGAGCCGCCGTCAAAGGGAACGAAGTTAAACTGCGCCTCGGCCGCCTGCCCCAGCAGCACGGAATAGGCCTGGTTGACGGTGTTTGCACCGGGGATTCCAATGGAGACCTGCCCGGAGCTGGCCTTTGCGGCCTCCAGGAACTGCTGGGCGTTTTCGTATTTCCCGCCCGCCTTCGCCACAATGACCACCGGCTCCGCTGCCACCAGGGAAAGGTTTTCCACCGAGGCCAAGTCGGCCTCCATACGTCCCTGCGCCACCAGAATCAGAAAGGAGCTGGAGGCAAGGCCCACAGTGTAGCCGTCGTTTTTGGAGGTCAGCACCTCGGTGATGCCCACAGCGCTGGAGCCGCCAGGGGAGTTTTTGACCACTAGGTCCACATTGTACAGCTCCTTAAAGGCGGGCTGCATGGCGCGGGCCATCAGGTCGTTGGTGCCGCCGGGATTCCAGGGCACCACGATGGTGATTTCCTTGGTGGGGAAGGTGGTTTCGCTGGCAGATGTGTTGGGTGCGGCCGGGGCGGAGGGCTCTCCGGAGGTGGACGGCGGGGTGTTGGGGGTGGTGCAGCCGGCCAGAAGGGCGGCGCAAAGAAGGACGCTAAGAGCTATGCAAAGAAGCCTTTTCATTGGTGTTCCTCCATTCTTCCAAGGAAACCGATTTTAACGTTTCCTGAATGTTGTTGATGTGGACCTCCATCGCCTGGGCGGCTTGTTCCGGATTCCGGGCCTTGAGCGCCGCAAAGATTTGGCAGATCTCCTGCTTGCTGTACCGGGGACGGTCGGTTTCAGCGCCGTTGATGTGCTTGATTCGCTGGATCTCGTAGTTGTAGCGGGAGATGATTTCCGAAATCAGGGGATTGCCGCAGGCGTCATAAATCATCTGGTGGAGCTGGTGGTCCACCTTGGAAAGCTGCACGGTGTAATCCGGGGCGGCGGGGTCCTCCAGCTCCAGCCGGTCAAACCACCGTTGGAGCTGGGCCAGCTGGCCGTCGGTTACCGTTTGGGCGGCGATGTAGATGGCGTACCGCTCCAGAAGCAGGCGTATCTCGCAGATATGGAGCGCCTTCTGGATGGAGATCTCGCTTACAATGGTGCCGGACTGCGGTTTGATGCGCACCAGGCCGTCCTGCTCCAGCCGTCCCAGGGCGTTGCGCACCGGGGCGCGGCTGACGCCGTACTTTTCCGCCAGCAGAATCTCGGAGAGCTTCTCTCCGGGGAGATATTGCAGGGTCAGGATTTCTTCCAAAAGCTGCTCGTATACAGAATCCCCAATGGTGTACGTTTTTTTCAGTGCCATCTCGATTGCTCCTTTTCTTTTGTTTAAATAAGCTGCTAACATCCTAATATAGTAGCAGTTTTCTTAGGAACAATCAACTGAAAAGTTCCTTTCAGGACTCCAGCTGGGCCTGGATTTTCAGCAGGCGGTTGTACTTGGCGTTGCGTTCGGCCCGCACTGGCGAACCGGCTTTGATCTGCCGGGCCCCTACCGCCACTGCCAGGTCGGCGGCGAAGTCGTCGGTGGTTTCCCCGGAGCGCAGCGACACAATGACGTCGTAACCGTTTTCCTGGGCAAAGCGCCCGGCGTCCATTGCCTCGGTGATGGTGCCCGCCTGGTTCATCTTCAGCAGAAGGGTGTTGGCCGAATCGTGCTGGATTCCCCGCCGAATTCGGGCCAGGTTGGTGGCAAAAAGGTCGTCCCCCACCACCTGGATGCCGGGGGCAGCCGCCTTGAGCATCCCAAAGCCCTCAAAGTCGTCCTCATGGAATCCGTCCTCGATGAGTCGGAGGGGGTATTCCCTGCAAAGCCCCAGGTAGGTTTCCAGCAGCTGCTCCCGGTTTTGGGGCGGCAGCTTGCCGAAGCGGTAAAGGTCGTCTTCCGGGCTGTACATCTGGCTGGAGGCCACATCCAGCCCCAGGGCCGCGTTGGCCTCAAAGCCGGCCTTCCGGGCTGCCTCCAGCATAAATTCAAAGGCTTCCCCGTCACTGGCAATGGGGGCGGCAATGGCGCCGCCATCCTCCAAAAAGTCCCCGTACTTGGCCCGGACATCCCGTTCCAGCTGCCGCCGGATGGCCACCAGCGCCTCCAGCTCGTCGGAAAACTGCTCAAAGCCGCTTAGCACCAGTATGTAATCCTCAAAGGCGAGGCCGGAGAAGGAAAAGGCTCCGCCGGCAATTACCGTGGCGGTTAAATCCGGCATCCGCAGCTTTCGCTGCTCCCCGGCCAGCCAGCGGTAGAGGGGTACGCCTGCCGCCGCCGCGCCGGCGCGGGCCGCCGCCATGGAGACCGCCAACAGGGCATTTCCCCCCAGGCGGGATTTGTTGGGGGTTCCATCCAGGGCGCAGATGCGCTGGTCGATGGCCCGCAGGTCCTCCAGGGCCACGCCCCGCAGGCAGTCGTTTATCTCGCCGGAGATGTTGGCTGCCGCCTTGCGGGTGCCGCAGCCCTCGTAGCGGCTGCCGCCGTCGTAAAGCTCAAAGGCCTCGTACTTGCCGGTGGAGGTCCCGCTGGGGACCGACGCGGTGACGGTGATGCCGGAGCTGGTGATTAGCTCCGCCTCCACCGTGGGCTTGCCCCGCGCGTTCAGGATTTCCCTCCCCCGGAGCTGTTGAATAACCTCTTTCAAATAGATGCTCCCTCCTTTTTTCCGATGATGGCAACCCGAAGATTCATCATGTTGGTGCCGGTGTGCCCGGTGAGCAGCGCGTCCCCCAGGGCGGTTAGAGCCGCAGAGGAGTTGTGGTGGACCAGGGTACTAAGCAGGTCAATTTGCTCCCCCTCCAAACGGGCCTTGGTCTGGGTGTCCACGATGCCCCCGGCGATGGCGCAGGGGCCGTCGGTGCCGTCGGTATCGATGCTGGCGAAGACGACCCCCTCCTTCGCCTGGAGCTTTGCGGCATAGCCCAGCGCCGTCTCCTGGTTGGGGCCGCCGGCGCCTGGTGCTTCCCCCAGGGTCACAGTGGTTTCCCCGCCGGAAATCAGCACGCAAGGGGGCTGGAAGGGCCGGCCGAACCGGTGGATTTCGTTGGTGATGCCTGCCAGAATGATACCCAAATCCTTGGCCTCCCCCTCCAGCACCGAGGCCAGGATATAGGGGGTGTAGCCCAGCTGCCGGGCGCGTTTGGCGGCGGCCTCACAGGCGGTTTGCAGGTTGACCACCCCGTAGAGGGCCTGGTGCATCCCTGCAAAGCTCTTCACCGTCTCCCACTGGGGGTGCTCCAGCCCCCCCAGCAGATGGTTTCGGACCGAGGCAGGGGCCTTGTCCCACAGCTTGTAGGTGTGCAGGACATCAATAGCGTCCTGGAAGGTGGTGGGGTCCGGGAGGCTTAAATCCGGCCAGGGCATATCGGGCTGCGCCGTGTCAAGGGTGAGGGTAATGACCGTGGCCGGCTGCCCGTAGGCCACCATCTGCCCTCCCTTCAGCCTGCAAAGGTGCTTGCGCACCGTGTTGATTTTGCCAATGGTGGCGCCGCAGGCCAGCAGCATTTGATGGACAGCTTGCAGCTCTTGGATGGTGATTCCACCGGCGGGAAGGTTCACCAAGGCGGAAGAACCACCGGTCACAGCTGCAAAGATAAGGTCCCCTTCTCCGGCTTCCTGGAGGATTTTATGTATCTTATTTGCGCCGGTTACGCTGCGCTCGTCCGGATAGGGGTGGCTGGATTCAAAGACCTCAATGTGGGGCAGGCGGCGTTTTTCCCCCTCCTTGACCACCACCACCCCTTGGCGGATTCGCGCCCCTAACCGTTCATCCAGCGCCTGGGCAATGGGAAAGGCCCCTTTGCCCACCCCCACAACGTAGATATTCCGGACCTTGGTGTAGCGGTCGCCGCTCACAAAAATGTCCGCGCCCTCCAGGCGGATGAGCTCTTTGGTGGCCTGGTATGGGATGACGCTGGCGATTCCCGCCTCGATGATTGCCAGCGCGTCCCTGCGCAGCGGGATGTCCCCGTGGGAAAGCAGCTGCTCCTGGTTTTTGAAAAAAGCTGGATCTCCCAATCAAATTCCCCCTTCTTTCCTATATCATCAGATTTCCCTGGGAATCGAAGCCCCATTCAAAGGGCTCCGAACAAATCCGAAGGCCAGGCGTTCTTTCTGCTTCCGGCAGCAGCGCCTCGGAAATTGCAAACTGTTCCATCCGCAGGGTGTTGCGCAGCCGCAGCAGGCGGATATGGTCGTAATCCACAGCCGGGGCCGTTTTGACCGCCGCGCGGATGGCGTCGTAGTCGCTTTCCATAATCATGGGCAGCATACAGCCCCGCACCGTCCGCGCCGTCAGGCTGTTGGGGTAGGTCTTTTCAAAGGACATGGCCTCGAAGGCCCGCCGGGTGGAGATATCCGCCAGCCCAAAACCGGAGGCGTTGCCGTCCGATTCGGGGGTCAGCCGCAGGGTCACCACCCGTTTGGCCACCGGCTGGGCTGCCCGGTATTCCGAGGTGAACCGCTGGATGATGTTGGAATCCATTCCCGTGCCGGTGATGTTCTTCCCAAATTCATCCACCACCAGGACGTCCAGGTTCCCCAGGGGGATGCGGGGCAGGTAGCCCTTGGCCTCCTCCAGCAGTGCCGGTTCGGCTTCAAGGATTTCCTCGGCAGGGATGGCCAGCACCTTGGCGGTGTCGTCCCGCCCGTCCTCAAGGAGGCCGAGGGAGAAGAGAAGGTTGGAGTGGGGGATGGAGGCCCGGCCAATCTTTTCCAGGTTTTGGGCCATCCGTTCCATCCCCTGCTGGTGGCAGTAATCGGCTCCCCGCTGTTTTCCCAGGCCGATGACGCACATCTTGACCATGCCGCTTTCGTACCGTCCACGAAAGCTGCTGTGGGGCTTGATGCGGGCGATGGAAACGGTGTAATCCGCCTGGGCGGCGTTTTTATCAAAGTGGACCGGCACGCCGTCCTCGGTGCGGCAGAGGACCACCGTCTCCATAGAGGAGCGGATGGGAGCGCCTACCGTCTCCTCGCAAATTCCCAGGTGACGGAGCAGCAGCTCCTGGTTGGCGGCGTCCGCCCCGCCGTGGCTCCCCATAGCCGGTACCAGGAAGACCTCGGCTCCCCTTCGCCGCAGGCAGGCCACTGTTTCGGCAACGATTTCCACCAGGTTCGCAATTCCCCGGCTGCCCACCGCCAGCGCCACCTGTTTGCCCCGGACCCGCTCCAGGCGGGGGAAGTCCTCAATGGCTGCACGAACCGCCTCGGTCACATGTTCCAGGCGGTGGCTTTCGATAGTTTGCTGCACACGGACCATTCTAGGCAGCTTTACCTGGGCCAAAAGCGCCTCATAATAGCTCATCCCACCCCTCCTTTTTGAATTCTAGAATACTAACATACTAGTTAGTGCATTTAGTATAGCAAATCAAAATGCCAATTACAATTGCATTTTTGACTAAAATCTTCCCAAATTTCTTGTGAATAAACGCTAGTTTTATTTTGGGGCCAATGAACAGGGCGCCAAGAGATGCCAAAGTAACATAAAGAGGTGGATGAAGCGGGGTGTGGCTAAAAACGGCGGCGTTTCCTATAAAGAATACCAGGCCGGTGTTAAAAAACGCAAAGCCCTAAAAGCCCAAAGGGGCAGAAAACTGCTCCCTTGAGCTTTTTAGAGCCTGCTGAAAGTTGCCGGGCGCACCCCATAAAAGGAGAAAGCCGTTCATAGGCCCCTCCCTGGGGCTATTTTAGCGGGGACAGGGGGTGAATCGGCGCTGAAAGAGCCGCGGTTCTCTTCAGGAGGCGTCTTCCTTCTCCTCAGAATCCAGCATTAGAAGGAAGAAGCCCCGCACAATGCGGATAATTTCCTCATCGGGGAGCAGCGCCAGGAAAAAGACCAGAGTAACAGCGGAAAAGCCGGACTTCCCACGCTCCAGGTCCCCATAGGAGCGAGGGGAGATGCGAAGCAGGGCGGCCATCTGCTCCTGGGAAATACCAACCGCCTTCCGGGAATCGTGCAGGATTTTGCGAAGATAGGGCTTAAGCAGGGATTTAAACTTTCTCATAATGACCTCCTAAAAAGTTATTTAGGAAAATTTTACCAATGTAGGAGGTCTACACCCAGGTGGTATACCGCCGATTTTGCCGGAAAAAATAAAAAGAGATTGGAATATGGGGACTACACGCATAAAATCGAATATTTTGATACGAGGACGGCTCGCTTCCCCTCTCTCTTATTGACACCAAATTAAGCCCGATGCTATAATATAAACCATGGATTCATGCGGCTTCATTTCTTGTTTAGAAAGGTAAGAAGAGAAAAATACAGCGGAATGGGGAGCTTCGGATGAAAGACAAACCAAGAAAAGATGAAAAAAACAGGGGGCTTCCCCTGCTGTTTTCGATTCTGCTGATTTTTTGTGTCCTGGGGATGGTGGTGCTTACGGTGGCCCAAAGGCTTTCCCAGGAGATGACAGACTCTGCCATCCAGAACCTGAGCGAGAGTTTGGACCTGATTCAGTCCACGATAGAGGCTATCCTGAAAAACGAGGCGGAGTTCCAAACCCTGGTGGCAAAGGAAATTGCCAAGGTGGAGGCTCCGGAGGAATATATCCGCAGCTACGAGAAAAACCGGACCATGGTGAAGCTATCGCTGATTATGGCGGGAAAGAGCGAAGGGGTATCCAACACCGGGGAAGTGTTTTCCGAGACTGGGCTGAATTTTTCTGCGGGTGGAACGGTGGCAGGGCTGCCGGTTTCCCAGTCCTATGTCAACCATATGGGCGCCTGGGCCTACACCATAAAATCGCCCGTTATAAAGGATGGGCAGGAGATAGCCTCCCTTTATGTGGAATATATCTATGACTCCCTGGACAACTCCCTTCCAGATGGCTTTTACAACAAACAAGCCACCCTCTATATTATGGATGCGGAAAGCGAGCGGTTTGTCCTCAAGCCCAAGGGGATGGGGATGCGCAGCGCGGGGCATTTGAACCTCACCGATTTTTACCGGGCAAACGATATCCAGGACCCTGGGCTGCGGGAAGAAATCGACCTCTGCCTGGAGGAGAGCCGGGATATCCTCTTCGAGCACGACATCCGAAATGCCAGGGCCCTAAGCTATATGTGGGCGGTAAACGATGGGACCATCTTCCTGGTGGGTTATGTGCCCATCGAGGCCATCCAGCAGGAGGGGCGCACCGTCAACCAAAATATCTTCTTCGTCATTGTGGTGATGCTGGTGGCCTTCCTCCTGTGCTGCACCCTGTATTATTTCAGCCAGCGGCAGCAGAACCGGCTCCGGCGGGAGCGGGAGGCGGAACGGGAGGTTCACAATAAGCAGCTGGCGGAGGCGCTGCAGGCCGCTCAAATTGCCAGTAAATCCAAAACTACCTTCCTTTCCAATATGTCCCACGATATCCGCACCCCTATGAACGCCGTTATAGGCTTTACCACCCTGCTGGCCAGGGACGCCGAAAACCCGGCGAAGGTGCGGGAATATACCCGAAAGATTATGGCTTCGGGCCAGCACCTCCTTAGCCTCATCAACGACATTTTGGATGTTTCCAAAATCGAAAGCGGCAAGGTGGTGCTGAACTACGAAAAATTCACCCTCAGCGCCCTGGTTTCCTCGGTGGATGCAATCATCCAGCCCATGGCTAAGGCCAAGGGCCAAAGTTTCCATGTAGAGGTCACCGGCATCCGCCACGAATACTTAATTGGGGATGAGATGCGGCTCAACCAAATTCTCATCAATCTCCTTTCCAACGCCGTCAAATATACCCAGGAGGGGGGCAGCATCTGGTTCCGTATCATTGGGCAGAAGCAGCGCTCCAGCCAGTACGAGCGCATCCGCATTGAGGTGGAGGACAACGGGTACGGTATGACGCCGGAATATCTTACCACCATCTTTGACGCCTTTACCCGCGCCGAAAACAGCACCACCAACAAAGTGCAGGGTACCGGCCTGGGGATGGCTATAACCAAGAGCATTGTGGAGCTGATGGGCGGGAGCATTGATGTTTCCAGCCAGATGGGCAAAGGCAGCCTCTTCCAGGTGGAGGTGGAGTTCCGCATCCCGGAGGAGCAGGCTTGCCGGCACTTCTGGGAGAAAAACGGCATCGCGCGGGTGCTGGTGGTGGAAAACAGCTCGGAGGCGCTGGAAAATATCCAGGTGCTGCTGGAGGAGAGCGGGGTCCAGGTGGACGGGGTCCCCAGTGTGGCGGAAGCGCTCCGTCTGCTGGAGGATGGAGCGGAGAGCCAGCTGGCCCTTCTGGACCTGGAGCAGCCGGAGGGGGAGCATTGCCCGGTTGGAGCGCTGCGTGAGGCGCTGCCGGAAAGGGTTCCTCTCATCCTGCTGGCAGGTGAAACCGCCCCAGAGCTGGACGCAGTTCCACAGCTGAAAAGTACCGCCATTTTGCCCAAGCCTTTCTTCGTTTCTGCTTTACAGGAGAAGATACGGGAACTGGAGAGCGGTTCGGGGGACGCCGCCGCGGAACAGACAGAGGAGAACAGCTTGGCGGGGATGCGCTTTTTGGTGGCGGAGGACAACGAAATCAACGCCGAGATTCTGGGAGAGCTTCTGCAAGTTGAAGGGGCCACCTGTGAGGTTACGGAAGATGGGCGGCAGGTTTTGGAGCGGTTCCAGCAGGCTGCCCCAGGGGAGTTTGACGCCATCCTGATGGATGTGCAGATGCCAGTGATGAACGGCTATGACGCCACACGGGCCATCCGGGCGCTGGCGCGGGAGGACGCTAGGAAGCTCCCGATTATTGCAATGACAGCCAACGCCTTTGCGGAGGATGAAAAGGCGGCTTTGGAGGCCGGCATGGACGCCCATGTGGCGAAGCCCATTGATATTGAGCTGCTAAAGCGAGTAATCCGGCAATATGTAAGGGGAAAGGAACCGGTATAATATGAACCAGTGGAAGCGATTGACAGCGGTCTGCCTTGCAGCAGCGATGATGCTGACGCTGTTTTCCTGTGGAAGCGGGAAGAGCGGCAGCAAAAATCTTATTGAGCAGGATGAGGAGCCGGAGCGGGTGGTGAATCTGTTCAGCCCTATGGAAAAGACCAGCCCCAACCTGGAAAATGCGGCTCGAAGCGCTTTTGACAAAACCATTGCCTTGGCGGAGGAGAGACTGGGGGTTTCGGTGGCTTACCGGACCTATACGGCGGAAAATTACCAGGATAAGACCTATGATGATGTGGTGCTGGACCGGGTGCGCAGCAACATGGACGATATCTATATGTTAAATCCGGATGTGCTCCAGATATTGGGGGAGGAGGGCCAGCTGCTGGATCTTTCCGGTTTGGAGTGCGTGAAAAATCTGCGGGAAGTGGTGAAAGCCGCCAATACAGTGGATGGCAAGCTGGTGGGAATACCCCAGGAGATGGTGGCCTACGGCCTGTTTATCAATAAGAATATGTTTGACCGGTATGGTTTGACGCCGCCAGAGACGCCGGAGGATTTTCTGGAATGCTGCGAGATATTCCAGCAGAACGGCATCGAGACGCCGGTGGGCGCCAACCGCTGGTGGCTGGAGATCTTTGTCTTTGCCCAGGCCTATGCCGAGCTGTACAATGGCGGGGATGTGGAGGCGGAGATAGCGGCCCTTAACAGCGGGGAAAAGAAATACAGCGACTACATGCGCCCCGGCTTTGAGTTTTTGCAGGAGCTGATGGATCGGGGGTATGTGGATGCTGAAAAAGCCCTGGTCAGCGAGGCGATCGAGGGAGAGGGAGGGGACTTTTTGGCCCAGAAGACCCCCATCGTCATGGCCTACTGGGGGGCCGCCAATACCGAGACCGCCTACGGCGCCCCGGATTTTGAGATGCAGGTGATTGGTTTGCCCAGCAGCCGGGGACAGATGCCGGTGATGTCCATGACAGGCTTTTCCATTGGAGTGGGCAGCGAGCACGCCCAGGACGCTATGGAAACCCTGGATATCATTCTTTCCGATGAGGCCCTGGAAACCTACACCAGCGTCAACAAGGTCATCTCCTCCTCCAAAAATGTGCAGGGGGAGTGCATCCCGGCCCTAAAGCCCCTCAATGACAAGATACAGCAGGATACCTATGTTCTGGCTACCAACGCCAGCATGAAGGTGGAGCAGTGGGGGAATACCTGCCTCATTGTTCGGGAGTTGCTGGGGGGCGCCACCGTAGACGAATGTATGGCCGCCTTTGACAGGCTCCAGGAAGAATCCCTGAATAAATAGAAGCGAGGCGCATAAAAAGCCGCAGGAGCTTGCAGAAGGATGCAGGCCCCTGCGGCTTTTCCAGTTCCAGGACGCCGCCCTGCCTTGCCGGAAAATCGCCGGATTGTCTATTGATTGGGGAAAGACGGACGGAAAAGCCAGGCGTTCGGAATGGACCTTGTCACAATGTCCCGGTTCAGGTTGTACCAGCTGCCGCATTTATCCAGAATAATGGCGTCGGAGGTGACGACCCCCTCCATGGGGGAAAGCAGGCCGTCTACACAGGGATGCAGCTCTGCCCGGATTTCGGTGGAATATTCCACCCCCAGCTCCAGCAGCAGCCCCCGGAGGCGCCCGGAGTTCGATACCTGCTGGTCCAGATAAAAGACCGCCTCCCGGACCTTCAACGCCTCCAGTCGAGAAAGGAGCAGCCTTACCGCCTTTTCCGTTTTGTCCACAATGCGGTAGGTTCCCCGCAGCCCCGCCAGGTCCCGGATGGTGCCATCCATCCCCAGAAGCAGCAGGGAGCCGGAAAGGGCCACCTCCAGGGTGATGATGGTGTTGAAGCCGTCCAGGGCCAGGCTCTCCGGCGGCTGGAGCAGCTCCTTTGCCCTCCGGCTTTGGAGGGCGGTCTCCGGGGAGGTGATCCGCGCCAGAGCCAGCCGCTGCCGCTCCGAAAGGAGATAGTGGTTGCCGATGAAGGTGGAGGCAGATTTAACGTCATAGCCCCGGTTCAGAAGGAAGAAAAGCTCCTGAATGGCGGCGTTCAGCTTTGCCTCCCATTTCGGGCCGAACTGGACAGCGTCCTTTCCGTGGTAGCCCCGCAGAACCGTTTCCATTAGGAATCGCCCCCTTTGCTTTTAGCTATATATAGCATTTGCCGGGCCTTTTGTCAACCCTGGGCCGCTGTTGGAAGTGGCCAGGCCCAGGCTTGGAGGGGAAAATCATGCCTTCTTGTGCATATCCGACAAAAACAACTGCTGTTTTTACAGCGTTTCTCCAAATTTATGCGCAGGGAACAAAATACTCTTGCATTTCCCGGAAAAGAAGGCTATTATATAGTTGTAAAGCGGCTGGAAACGATACCGGTAGCGTTCCCGGAACCGTTGCCAAAACAATGTATGTACCGGAAAGAAAATTAGGAGGAAATGACAATGAGTAAGAAGCTCTTGGCCCTCTCCCTGGGGATTATTATGGTCCTTTCTTTGATGGCCGGCTGCGGCGGCAATAACGGCGGCAGCAGCACCCCCGATACCCCTCCCGCGGACGGCAGCTCCAACCCCGCTCCGGAGGGCAATGCCACCCCCACCGGCGGCAGCGTCTACTACCTGAACTTCAAGCCGGAAGCCGACGCCGCCTGGCAGGCCCTGGCCCAGGAGTACACCAAGGAGACCGGCGTTGAGGTGAAGGTCCAGACCGCCGCCTCCGGCCAGTACGAGACCACCCTGATGAGCGAAATCGCCAAGACCGAGGCCCCCACCCTCTTCCAGATAAACGGTCCTGTTGGCCTGGCGAACTGGAAGGACTACTGCTACGACCTCACCGGTTCCCAGATCGCCGGGGAGCTGAGCAGCCAGGACTTCGCCCTGATGGACGGCGGCAAAATGCCTGGTATCGCCTATGTTATTGAGACCTACGGCATCATCTACAACAAGGAACTGCTCCAGAAGGCCGGCTATACCGAGGCGGACATCAAGGACTTCGCCTCCCTGAAGAAGGTGGCCGAGGACATTACCGCCCGTAGCGGCGAGCTGGGCTTCTCCGCCTTCACCTCCGCCGGCATGGACGGTTCCTCTGACTGGCGCTTTAAGACCCATCTGGCAAACCTCCCCATCTATTACGAGTTCGAGGCGGATAAGATTGGCGATACCGACGCTATCAAGGGTACTTACCTGGATAACTACCGCCAGATTTGGGACCTGTACATCAACAACGCCACCTGTGCTCCCACCATGCTTTCCGCCAAGACTGGCGACGACGCGGTAGCGGAGTTTGTCACCGAGCAGGCCGTCTTCTATCAGAACGGCACCTGGGCCTATGGCGATGTCTCCGACCTGGGAGATGACAACCTGGGTATGCTGCCCATCTACATCGGCGCGGAGAGCGAAGCGAACCAGGGCCTCTGCACCGGCACAGAAAACTATTGGTGCGTCAACGCCAAGGCCGACCCTGCGGACATCCAGGCTACCCTGGACTTCATGTACTGGTGCGTCACCTCCGATACCGGCCTTAAGTATATGTGCTCTGGCGACCAGATGGGCTTTGTTATCCCCTTCAAGAAGAACCTGCCCTCCACCAACGTCCTGGTGAACGTCGCCAACGACTATGTAGCGAAGGGCACTACCTCCGTTAAGTGGTGCTTCCCCACCATGCCCTCCGAGGAGTGGAAGAACAAGGTTGGATCCGCCCTCACCGCCTACGCTGCCGACCAGACCGACGCCAACTGGGAGACGGTCCGGGCCGCCTTCGTGGACAACTGGGCTGCCGAGAAAGCGAAGTAAACCCCACATCCCATAGCCTACCAATTTAGCCAAGCGCCGGAGGGGCGGGTGACGTCCCGCTCCTCCGGTTTGTTTTCCCCGGACAGTGGAGGCGGCAGCTGTATTCCGCTGTAATACAGCTCCTGCCCCTGTTCTCCGGGACTTTCACATCACCGAAAGGAGGCCCCCGCCTGTGGAAAAATCCATCAAACGGTATTTTCCCGTCTTTCTTCTCCCCACCTTTCTGGCCTTTATCATCGGCTTTATCGTCCCCTTCCTTATGGGCATCTACCTTTCCTTTTGCGATTTCCGCACCGTCACCGACGCCGTGCCCAACGGCCTGACCAACTACATCCGGGCCTTCCAGGACGCGGAGTTCGTCCACGCCTTCTTTTTCACCGCCGGTTTTACCATCGTCACTGTGGTGCTCATCAACGTTCTGGCCTTTGGGGTGGCGATGATTCTCACCAAGGAGATTCCCGGCACCAACATCTTCCGCACCGTCTTCTTTATGCCCAACCTCATTGGCGGCATTGTGCTGGGGTACATCTGGCAGTTGATTTTTAACGGCATTCTGGCCCGGTACGACCTGGCCCTGAAAATCAGCGCCAAGTACGGCTTCTGGGGCCTGGTGATTCTGGTTTGCTGGCAGCAGATTGGCTATATGATGATTATCTACATCGCCGGTCTCCAGGCCATTCCCGGCGACCTGAACGAGGCCGCCTCCATCGACGGGGCCAACGGCTGGCAGCGCCTTTGGAATGTCACCATCCCCAACATGATGCCCTCTATTACCATCTGCACCTTCCTCACCCTCACCAACGGCTTTAAGCTCTTTGACCAGAACCTTTCCCTCACCGCCGGCGAGCCCATGAAGCAGACCGAGATGCTGGCCCTGAATATCTTCAACACCTTCTATGGCCGGGTAGGCTGGCAGGGCGTGGGCCAGGCCAAAGCGGTGGTGTTCTTTATCCTGGTGGTGGGGCTGGGAATTCTCCAGCTTCAAATGACCCGCTCCAAGGAGGTGCAGCAGTGATGACCAAAAAGAAAAAGGGCCTTGTGGCTACCGTCATTTTCACCCTGGTGTCCATCCTTTATGTATCCCCTTTGTTCATCGTTTTGATGAACTCCTTTAAGAAGAAGGCCTTCATCAACCTGGAGCCCTTCAGTCTCCCCAGTGAGAAAACCTTCATCGGCCCGGAAAATTATCTGAACGCGGTAGATAAATACGGCTTTTTGCAGGCGGTGATTTGGACGGTGGTTATCACCGTGGGTTCGGTGCTGGTGATTCTCCTGTGCACCTCCATGTTTGCCTGGTATATCACCCGCGTCAAAAGCAGCACCACCAAGCTCCTTTACCTCCTCTGCGTCTTCTCTATGGTGGTGCCCTTCCAGATGGTGATGTTCACCCTTTCCCTGGTCACCGACCGGCTGCGCCTCAACACCCCTTGGGGCCTGGTGATTATCTACCTGGGCTTCGGCGCGGGGCTGGCGGTGTTCATGTTCTGCGGCTTCGTCAAGTCCATCCCCATCGAAATCGAGGAGGCCGCCATGATTGACGGCTGCTCCCCCCTGCGCACCTTCTTTTCGGTGGTGCTGCCCATTATGAAGCCCACCTATATCTCGGTAGGCATCCTGGAAACCATGTGGATCTGGAACGATTTCCTGCTGCCCTACCTCACCCTGGACCTCAATAAATACAGCACCATCTCCATCGTCATCCAACGGATGCAGGGCTCCTACGGCCGCGTGGATATGGGGGCCATTATGGCGGCCCTGGTGCTGGCGGTTATTCCCATTGTGGTCTTCTACCTCAGCTGCCAAAAGTATATCATCAAAGGGGTTGCAGCAGGGGCCGTAAAGGGATAAAATAAAAAGGTATTTTGCCGAAAGGGGGACGGATTGTGACCATCAAGGATATCGCCCGGCTTTCCGGGTGTGGGGTGGCGACCGTCTCCCGTGTCCTCAATAACCACCCGGACGTCAGCGGGGAGACCCGCCAGCGGGTGCTGGCGGTGGTGGAGGAAAACGGCTTCCAGCCCAACAACAACGCCAAGCGCCTAAAGCAGCAGGCGGGGAACAGCGTTCTCATCCTGGTGAAGGGCACCCAGAATATGCTCTTTGCCGGTCTGGTGGAGCGCCTCCAAGCCCTGCTGGGAGAAAATGACCAGGACGCCAGCGTCCACTACCTGGATGAGGATGGCGACGAGGTGGGCTATGCTCTGCGCCTCTGCCGGGAGCGCAAGCCGCCGGGCATTCTTTTCCTGGGAGGGGATTTGGACCGGTTCCGCCAGGGCTTTGGGGCCATTACCGTCCCCTGCGTCCTTCTCACCAACACCGCCCAGGGGCTGGGCTTTGGGAACCTTTCCTCCCTTACCACCGACGACCGGGCCGCTGCCGCCCAGGTGATCGGCTTCCTGGCGGAAAAGGGCCACCGGCACATCGGGGTGCTGGGGGGGAACTGGGCCTGCTCCCAAATCAGCTACCGCCGCCTTTTGGGCTGCCGGGAGCGCATGGAGCAGCTGGGCCTCCCCTTTGAGGAGACCCAGTGCGAGCCCTGCCGGTATTCCATGGCGGACGCCTATGAGGCCGCCCGCCGCCTCCTGGGCCGTTGCCCGGAGCTTACCGCCATCTTTGCCATGAGCGATGTAATGGCCACAGGGGCCATTCGGGCCATCCGGGACCTGGGCCGCCGGGTGCCGGAGGATGTATCGGTGGTGGGGTACGACGGTGTTCCCATCTCCGATTACCTGGTGCCCCGCCTGGCCACCGTCCGCCAGGATACCCAGCTGCTGGCCCAGCGGGGGATGGAGCTTCTTTTGCGGAGCATCCGCCGCCCGGACAGCAGCCCCGTCCACGATGTGGTCTCCTTCCGGCTGATTCCGGGGGAGAGCGTCGCAGACCTTATTTAGAAGCCGTACCAATAGCCGCCGCAAGCACCTCGGCAGCAAATTTTCCGTCTGTTTTTGTCCCAAAAACTTGAAAGCCATAAAGGATTCTGCGCAGCAGACGTGCCCGAAGGGGCGCGAAGCGACCCGTTAGGGCTCGGCGTTTTTGGAACTTTTTCTTAGAACCTGTTCAGCTTTAAACCTACCCCTTGCCGCGGAGGAAAAGGGTTGCGCGCCCCCTGTCTCCCCGGTGATTTTCGGAAAAGAAAGGGAGTATGCGCCATGAGAAAAGCCGGCATCTTAATGCCTGTTTCCGCCCTGCCCTCCCCCTACGGCATCGGCACCCTGGGGGCCGCCGCCAGGGAGTTTGTGGACTTTTTGGAGGCGGGGGGCCAGTCCTGCTGGCAGCTTCTGCCGGTGGGGCCCACCAGCTATGGGGATTCCCCCTACCAGTCCTTCTCCTCCTACGCAGGGAATCCCTATTTCATTGACCTGGATGAGCTGGCGCTGGAGGGGCTTCTTCTGCCGGAAGAGTACCAGGACATCCAGTGGGGAGAGGATCCCGAAAGGGTGGACTACGGCCTGCTGTACCAGGAGCGGTTCCCAGTCCTGCGGACTGCGGTGGACCGCCTTTTGGCAGAGAAGCGCCCGGATTACGAGAGCTTCTGCCAGGAGCAGGCGCAATGGCTCCCCGATTACGCCCTCTTTATGGCCTTAAAGAACAGCCACGGGGGGGCCTCCTGGGAGCAGTGGCCGGATGGGGAGCGGCTGCGGGAGCCTGCCGCTTTGGAGAAGGCCCGCAAGGAGCTGGCCCCGGAGCTGGACTTCTGGCAGGGGGTGCAGTACCTCTTCTTCCGCCAGTGGCACGCCCTGAAGCGGTACGCCAACCGCAAGGGCATCGCCATTATTGGGGACCTGCCCATCTATGTAGCCAACGACAGCGTGGACGTCTGGGCCGGCCCGGAGCAGTTCCAGCTGGACGAGAACCGCCGCCCCACCGAGGTCTCCGGCTGCCCGCCTGACGGCTTCGCCCCCGATGGGCAGCTGTGGGGGAATCATCTCTTTGACTGGGAGGGGATGAAGAAGGACGGCTACCGCTGGTGGATTCGCCGCATCGCCCACCAGTTCCAGCTCTACGACACGCTGCGCATCGACCACTTCCGGGGGTTCGATGAGTATTACGCCATCCCTGCCGGGGACGAAACGGCCCGTAACGGCCGCTGGCGCCCCGGACCGGGGGTGGAGTTTTTCCAGACCATGGAAAAGGCCCTGGGAGCCAGGGACATCATTGCGGAGGACCTGGGCTTCCTCACCGACACGGTGCGGCAGCTGCTGCGGGAAACCGGCTATCCGGGGATGAAGGTGCTGGAGTTCGCCTTTGACAGCCGGGACACCGGCAGCGATTACCTCCCCCACTGCTACAGTCCCCACTGCGTGGTCTATGCCGGCACTCATGATAACGACACCATCCAGGGGTGGATAGCCTCCGCCCCGGAAAAGGATGTGGAGTATGCCAAGGAGTACCTGCGCCTCACCGAGGCCGAGGGCTGGCACTGGGGGATGATGCGCTCCGCCTGGGCCTCTGCCGCCAATCTGGCGGTGATGCAGTTCCAGGACCTGCTGGGCCTGGGGAGCGAGGCGCGGATGAACATCCCCTCCACCACCGGGGAAAACTGGAAGTGGCGCACCCTGCCAGGAAGCTATTCCAAGGCGCTGGCAAAGCGCCTCCACCACGAGACGCGGGTTTACCAGCGTCTGGCCCCCCGGCCTGTTCAGCCGCAGCCAGAGGAACGATGAGAAGTCAATGAATCCATGCCCTGTCCCTGCCTTGCGGGGGCGGGGCCCTTCTTTTTAAGCGGGGAAAGATGGATTCTACCGCCAGTCGGTTGTTTTTTTCGGAAGGATGCTCTATGATGAAGGACAAAGGAGCGTGAGGGCAGATGAATGAATTTGAAATGGATAAGGAACGGTTCGGGGCGTTTGTAGCGGGGGAGAGGCGGCGGCTGGGCGTCACCCAAAGGGAGCTGGCCCAGCGGCTCTTTATCTCGGACAAGGCGGTGAGCAAGTGGGAACGGGGCCTCAGCCTGCCGGATGTCTCGCTGCTCATCCCCCTGGCGGAGCTTTTGGGGGTGACGGTGACCGAGCTGCTGGAGGGCCGCCGCCTGGAGCGAAGCGGGGAGATGGAGGTGGAGCAGGTGGAGCGCCTGGTGAAGCGAACCCTGACCATGGCGGAAGGAACGCCAGCAGAGGCCAGGGAAAACCGCCGGCGCAGGGGAGTGGTCTGGCTGGGATGCACAGCCTGGGCGGCGCTGGAGCTTTTGGGCTTTTTTCTGCTGGGCAGCAGTCCCAGCGGCGGGGAATGGACCCTCCTTGGCCTCTCCTTTTTCTTCGGCTGCTGGGCCTGGCTGTGGGCGCGGGAGCGTCTGCCCGCCTTCTACGACGAAAATCCCATCAGCTTTTACACCGATGGGATTTTAGAGCTGAGTATGCCGGGGCTTACCTTCAACAACAGCAACTGGCCCCGGATTCTTTGGGGGCTTCGGGTTTGGAGTATGGCGGGGATGCTTCTGCTCCCGCTGCTATCTGCTGCCGGACAGTGGCTGCTGGCGGAAAGCTGGTATGGGGCCGGGCAGTTTGTCCTCCTGCTTCTCTACCTGGGTAGTTTGTTTTTGCCGGTGTATGGATTAGGGAAGCGGTATGAGAAACCGCAGCCTTCAAAGTAATAGGCGGGCGGGGAAGCATAAAAAGGGGCGGACAAGTAAAATGTCCGCCCCTTTTCCTGTGGTTAGAAACCGGGCCAATAGTTGCCGATGAAGTTGGCAGGGTTCATAATCACGCCGTTGATTCGTATCTCGAAGTGCAGATGGTTGCCAGTGGCGTTGCCGGTACGTCCCACCAGGCCGATAAGGTCGCCTTGGCGCACATACTGGCCGTAGGTGACAAATACCGCGCTGCAATGGGCGTACTTGGTGCGGACGCCGTTGCCGTGGTCAATATCGATGCTCTTGCCAAAGGGCCAGATGGAGTAGTTGGTGGCGTAGATTACCTGGCCATCCTTGGCGGCCCGGACCTCGGTGCCCAGGGGAGCCGCGATGTCCATGCCGGTGTGTCCGTAATAGCCGTAGAGACCGGCGCTGACATAGCCGCCCTTTACCGGCCACATAAAGGATTCGCTGCTGTTGCCGCCGCTGGGCAGGTAGGTGAGGATGGGCATGGTGCCCACACGCACCTGGGCGTTTACCGGTTCCCGGAGCACCACCGGCTCGCCGATGCGGGTTTCCCCCACCTTTTCGCCGTCAATGTAGGTGACGTCCGCCGTCACCTCCTGCTCGCCGTTGATACCGGAGGAGAGGGTGACCGAGTAGCCCTTATAATACCGGCTGTCCTCGATGTTTGTGGTGCCGTAGGGGATGGTCTCGGTGTAAACCTCCCGGCGGGTGACCTGCACCCCCAGGTCCATGGTGACACGGGCGACGGTCAGCTGTTCCCCCTCTTCCAGGGAGATGGTGGCGGGATCCAGCTCGCCGCTTTCCTCGTCCACCTCGTGCTCCCGCTCCTGGAGCAGGGGATTGAGACTCAGCAGCTCCTCCACGGTGACGTTATATTCCGTCGCAATAGAGGGAAGGGTGTCCCCCTCCTCCACCTTGTGTTCCACCGTGCGGGTTTGGTCGGATTCCATCTCCTGGGTGATGCGGTAAAGAGGCAGCACCGAGCTGCTGGGGTAGATTCCCCGGCGGACGGCGACGCTTTTAATAAACTGCACCAGCTCGTGGTCGATGCCGGTGCGGTACTGCTCCAGCATACTGTCCAGATAGATGAGAAATTCGCTGCCGTTTTCCAGGGCTCCCAGAAAGGCGCCGCCGATGTATACCCCGTCCGCTTCCTCAACATCGGTTTGGGAAACGGTGATGATTCGGTTGGCCAGGGTCTCCGGGTCCACCATATCCTCCTTGTCCGCAATGACGATATGGAAGATGGGCTGGCTGTCCGGGGGCTGGTATTCGGCTCCCATCATACGCTCCAGCACCGTCTGCTGGGCCTCGTAGAAGACGTTTTCTTCGGCGATATACCCCAGGTTATGCCCTGCGTATTCCACCGAGAGGGCGTAGTTTATCCCCCGGAAGTAGGTGAGGGTGGCCGCCAGGATGGTGAGGCCCACAATGGGGGCCACAAAGTTTGCAATGTGGTTCAGAGGGCGGGAAAGGGAACGGAAGTAGTCCCACCAGTACCGGAACTTGGCCGCAAGGCTTCCCTTCCCCTTCTCCACGCCCCGTACCCTGCGGTACAGGCGGGCGGTGAGGCGGGCAATCTCCCGGTAGGGAAAAAGGGTGGTGTCCGAGATGTGGCGGCAGAAGCGCTGGAACCGGCGGTTCTGCTCCTCCAGCCACCGGGGGATCCGCTCCTTCAGCCAGGCGAAGAGCTTTTCCGCCTCCCGGCGAAGAAGGTTCATATCCCGCATCAGCTGGATGCCGATATAATATATCTCAATGTAAATCCATTCCAGGACGTTCGGCTCCCGGTCCCCCACAGCCTGTCCCGCATGGGAAAGGTCCCGCTGAACCTTCTCCTTGGGGGCCTTTTCTTTCTTGGCCTTGGCGGGTTTTACAGGCTTTTCCTTTTTGGCCTTGGCGGCCTTCTTCCAGAAGGGGGGCTTTGGCATCTCATCGGGATGGGGGGCAGGGGGTTCCTCCTCCGGTGGCGCTATAACAGCGGCGGCAGGCTCTTTTGGAGAAGGGGACTGCTGGGGAATGGGTTGAGGCTCCGCCGCCGTCTTTTGGGGCGCGCGCTTTTTTTTGGGGGCGCTCTCCCTTGGGGCGGCTGGCTCCGCCGGTTTTGTCTGCTGCTCCAGCTCCTCCAGCACCTGGGTGAGCTCGGCGCCGCTGCCCTCTGCCGGCATCTCGGTTTGCGGGGTGTGGAGAATCTTTTGCCAGCGGCCCTCCTGAGGACGGGGAGCCGGCTTTAGCTCCTCCAAATCCACGGGAGCCTCCTCCAAAGGCTGCTCCCCTTCCTGGGCGGCAGCCTTTCCGCCTCTCTTCCGGGAGAATTTACCCGTTCCGGAGAGGTCGGAGATAAGGGTGGGGATGAGCTTTCGTTTCTCCCTGGGGGGCGGAGGGGGCTCCGGCTTGATGGTATCCTGGTAATGGGCCAGAAGAGCGTCGTAATCCAGCTCTCCTCCGTCCCCGGTCCAATCCGTTTTCTTTTCGGACATTCTGTTTCCGCCTCCTTTCGGCAATTCTATCCCAACCGGCAATTACAGACATTATAGTCCTTTCCGGCGAAAAATGCAAGAAATCCAGATCGTACCTATTTTACATCATCCAGGTGCGGATTTTGTTAAGGGACTGTTACAATTTTATTATCCGCCGCGGGGGAGGAAAAAGCATCCCGCCTCTTCCCAAATTTTCGAGTAAATTTTACAAAAAATTCTTTTGTATTTTCTGAAAAAATGTTATAATAGCTACAAGACGGCCGCTCGCTTCTTCTAGGAGCGCGCCCCAAAACAGAGCCTGCATCTCAGGTTTATATTTAAGGAGTGATTGGATGAAATACACACCTATTATGGAAAAGCTGGATCTCCCCGCCAAGGAAGAGCTGCTGCGGTGGGACCCCAAGGCCCTCATCCTTTCGGAGGAAAAGGCCTTCCGCCAGCGGGTTATCGAGGTGTTTTGGCGGGCGGAGGCGGATGAATCCCAGGTGATTCTCCTCAGCGGCCCCACCTCCTCCGGCAAGACCACCGCCTCCCGCATCCTGGCGGAGGGGCTGACCCGCAACGGCAACCGGGCGGTCCGCATCTCCCTGGACGATTTTTACAAGGACCGGGTGGACGCCCCCCTGTGGGAGGATGGACAGAAGAACTTTGAGACCATCGAGGGGCTGGATCTGGACACCCTGGGGGAGTGTATGGAGGACCTTATCACCAAGGGCCACACCAAGGTTCCCATCTTTGATTTTGCCACCGGCACTCGCTCCCCCCTCAGCCGGGACCTGACCTTTGACGAGCACACCTGCCTGATTTTCGAGGGGCTCCACGCCCTGAACCCCCGCCTGGCTCCGCTGGTGGAAAAATTCCGCATTCTGCGCCTTTATATCAGCGTTCACAGCGACTATGTGGACGGGGAGGGCAAGGTACTCCTCACCGCGCGGGAGCTGCGGCTGCTGCGCCGCCTGCTGCGGGGCCGGGGGCTGCTCCGGGATCGGGTGCGCCGCAACACCGGCGCCACCGAGACGCTGCGCCTTTGGGACTATGTGCTGCGGGGGGAAAACCTTTACATGCAGCCCTACCGTCCCCTGGCGGATATGCACGTCAACTCCGCCCACGGGTACGAGCCCTTCCTTTACAGCCGGGAGGGCGCCGCCATGCTTCGGGAGATTGAGGCAAGCGACCCCCACCGGGATACGGCGGAGCGTCTGCTGGCCGTTTTGGATGGGCTTCCCCACCTGGACTGGGACCTGGTTCCCAGAACCTCTCTCATTCAGGAATTTATTGACAGAAAGTAGGTACGAACCATGAAGCTGCATTTTTTTGGCGCGGATAAGGAAGTCACCGGCTCCTGCCACCAGCTGGAGGTGGGGGGAAAGAAGCTCCTCATCGACTGCGGTCTCCAGCAGGGCGGGGACGAGCTGGACGACAACGCCCTGCCCTTTGCCGCAGGGGAGATAGACTATGTGCTTATCACCCACGCCCACATCGACCACAGCGGGCGGCTCCCTCTGCTGGTGAAGAACGGCTTCAAGGGCCCGGTGATCGCCACCCGCCTCACCTGCGACCTGCTGCGGATTATGCTGATGGATTCCGCCCGCATCCAGGAGATGGACGCCCAGTGGAAGAGCCAGAAGCTCTCCCGCGCCGGAATCGAGGCGGTGGAGCCTCTTTACACCGTGGAGGACGCCCAGGCGGCGCTGAACCTCCTCCAGCCCTGTGAATACGGACAGGAGCTGGAGATTTGCCAAGGGGTCCGGGCCAAGTTCGTTGACGCGGGGCATCTACTGGGCTCCGCCAGCATTCTGGTCACCGCCCAGGAGGCGGGGGTCACCCGGAGCATCGCCTTTTCCGGGGACATCGGCAACACCGACCAGCCCATTATCCGGGACCCGGACTACATCACCCAGGCGGACTATGTGGTGATGGAATCCACCTACGGCAACCGCCTCCACGAGGGGAGCGGCTACACCGTGGCGGAGCTGGCCCAAATCATCGACGAGACCCTTCACAGGGGCGGCAACGTGGTGATCCCCTCCTTTGCGGTGGGCCGCACACAGGAACTGCTGTACTACATCCGGGAGATGAAGGGGCAGCGGCTGGTGCGCTCCTGCCCGGATTTCCCGGTCTATGTGGACTCCCCCCTGGCCCTGGAGGCCACCGAAATCTACTCCGGGGACCTGCGGGGCTACGCCGACGAGGAGACGCTGCTGGTGCTTCGCAAGGGCTTCCAGCCCATCCGTTTCCCCAACCTGCACCTTTGCCGCACCTCCGATGAATCCCGTATGCTGAACATGGATAAGGAGCCAAAGGTCATCATCTCCTCCAGCGGCATGTGCGAGGCGGGGCGGATTCGCCACCACCTGAAGCACAACCTCTGGCGGCCGGAGTGCACCATCCTCTTTGTGGGCTACCAGGCCAACGGCACCCTGGGGCGGCTGCTGGTGGACGGCATTGACACGGTGAAGCTCTTCGGGGAGAAGATTTCGGTCCGGGCCCAGGTTGTAAACTTCCGGGGCATGAGCGGCCACGCCGACAAGGCGGGGCTGGAAAAGTGGATCAATGCCTTCGCCCCGGAAAAACCCCGCAAGGTTTTTGTGGTCCACGGCGAAGAGGAGGCGGCCCTCACCTTTGCAGAGACCATCCGCCTCCAGGGCTACGAGCCTTTGGTGCCGGATTTCCGGGCGGTGTACGACCTGGCTTCCGACCAGTTGGTAGAAGCTGGTGTTCCCGCCGCCTCCCTCCACGTCAAAGCGGCGGTGCGCCACAAGGCATCCCCCGCCTATATCCGTTTGCAGCAGATGGGACAGCGCATCCTGGAGGTCATCCGCCACAACGAGGGCGGGACCAACAAGGATTTGTCCCGGTTCGCCGATCAGCTCCAGTCCCTTGTGGACAAGTGGGACCGCTGACAAAAAATCTGCGGCGATTTTTGGCGATAGTACCAAAAGACCCCCGGCTGTTTCCAGCCGGGGGTTTTGCGATGAAAAAACGCCTGGTGCGGGGCCCAAGGCGTTGTCCTGCCAAAAGACTTTTCCCGCAACCGGAATAACTCTTTTATTGACAGGAAATTTGTGGTATACTGATTCTATATAAGCCGATGCGCAAATTTATCCGCTCTTACCGGCGGGGACAGGATGGGAAAATGGACAAGCCAAAAACCGAGATTGTTGCTGGGCGCAACCCTGTGCTGGAGCTTCTGCGCTCCCCGCGGGAGGTGGAATGCGTCTATATACAGAGCGGCCTGGAGAAGGGACCGGTGGGGCGGATTCTTGCTTTGGCCAGGGAGCGGGGGATTCCTGTTAAGGATGTCGCCCCGGAAAAGCTCCAGAGCCTTTCCGGCATCGCCTCCCACCAGGGGGTGGCCGCCCAGCCTGCGGCGGCGGATTATGCCACCATGGAGGATATTTACCGCAGGGCGGGGGAGGCCCCCCTTTTTGTGGTGCTGGCCGACGGGGTGGAGGATCCCCACAACCTGGGGGCCATTATCCGCACAGCGGAGGCCGCCGGAGCCCATGGCCTTATTATCCCCAAGCGGCACAGCGCCGGCCTTACCCCGGCCGCAGCCAAAGCCGCCGCCGGGGCCGCGGCCCATCTGCCGGTGGTGCGGGTGCCCAACCTCAGCGCTATAATAGAGGAGCTGAAGAGCCAAAAGAACCTTTGGTTCTACTGCGCCGATATGGACGGGAAGGACTGGTGCACCGTGGACTACAGCGGCGGCGTGGGCCTGGTTGTGGGTTCCGAGGGCTTTGGCGTAAGCCGGCTGGTGAAGGAAAAGTGCGATTTTGTGGTGTCCCTGCCGATGCGGGGACAGATCAATTCTCTCAATGCCTCGGTGGCGGCGGGGATCGTGATGTACGAGGTGGCCCGCCAGCGTATGGGGCTCCAGGCGAAGTGACGCCCGGAGGGAGGCTGACAGGAGTTGGGAGGTTGCAGCATTGCCAGATAGAAATTACAGTGTAGACGACATTCTCCGGGAGATTCGGGAAAAGCAGGAGGAGCCGCCCCGGCAAGCCAGAGCGCCCCAGGGGGAGCCTGGGGTGCGGCGCACTGCCCCAAGGGAGCGGCAGGAGGAGCCGGTTCCCTCCCGCCGGGAAAGAGCGCCGGAAAAGCCCCGCCGTCCCCGAAGGGAGCATCCCGCCCTGGAAGATAGGGAGCTGGAGCTACCGGAGCCGGGGCTTTTGGATGACGGGGAGGAATACTTCCCCCCGGTGAAGCTGGAGCTGCCGGAGGAGCCAACGGTGCAGATCCCCACCTTGGATGAGCTGTGGAAGGCGGCGGAACCGGCCCCCGCGCCATCCCCCCGCCGGGAGAGAGCACCGGAAAGGCCCCAGCGGGCCCCCGTGCCCCAGCAGCGGTCCACCCCCCGCCCCATGTGGGAGGAGGATGATGACGAAGAGGAAGCGCCCCGGCCCACCGCAAGGCGTGCCGCCCTGGAGGAGCGCCCCGCTGCCAAACAGAGGACGGAGCGCCGCCAGCCCCCGGACAGGGAGCCTGCGCCCCCCCTGTGGCAGGAGGAAGGGGCTCCGCCGCCCAGAAGGCCAGCGGGACGGCGGACAGAGGCCGCCGCAGCCGCCCGGCTCATCACCAATACCGAGGAGGAGGGGGAGCGGGAGGAATTTGAGGAGCGGGTGCTTCGCAAAGCGGCCCGTTCTGTCCAGGCGGCTCAGGAGCAGGAGGAGCGTCCCCGCCAGCGCCGGAGGAGCCTGGAAGAGGATGGGGAGGAGTATCCCCAGCCCCGGCAGCGGGGAAGAATCCCCGATGAGGAGGATGAAGAAGCGCTTCCCCGTTCCCGCCAGCGCCGGAGAATTCCCGGCGGGGAGGATGGGACGGAGGATGCCCGCCCCCGCCGCCGGGGAAGGGCACAGGACGAGGATGAGGAAGCACAGCCCCGCCGCCGTCCCCAGCGAAAGGAGCCCCCGGATGAGGAGGAGCGCCCGGAGCGGGGGGAGAACCGCGCCCGTATCGGCGCCCAGCTTCAGGGGATGAAGACCAGCCTCATCATCCGACTGGTGGTGAACCTCCTTTGCGCCGCAGGGGTGATTTACCTGATGCTGGCCCCTGGGCAGGAGTGGCCCATCCCGGAATACTTCCGGGAGAACCCCACCCATTACCTGTGGCTGGAGGTGGGGCTTGTGGCCTTTTCCGCCCTGGTGGCGGGGAACACGGTGGGCGGGGGGATGATTTCCCTCTTCTGCCTGCGGCCCAACAACGACAGCTACAGCGCCGTCGGGGTCTTTGCTTGCCTGGTGCAGGGGGCCTATATGGCCATGCGTCCGGAGGTGCTGGAAAGCTACGCCGCCAATATCTATCTGCCCATGGCGGCCCTGCTGCTGCTCTTTAATACCATTGGCAAGATGATTCTTCGGGGAAGAATTGCCGCCAGCTACCGCCTCATCGCCAAGGAGGGAGCGAAGCACACCGCCGCCGTTATCGAGGACGAGGCCCTGGCGGACAAGCTGGGCCGGAAGCTCATAGAGGGCGAGCCGGAGATTGCCTACTTCACCCGCGCCTCCGGCATCTCCGCCTTTATGGACCAGGCTTTTTCTGAGAGCAAGGCGGAGGACGTTTCCAAGGTGATTGCCCCCATGACCGCGGCGGCAGCCCTGGTGATGGCCCTTATCTCCTACCCCTTCCATCACGATGTTTTCACTTCTGCCTGCGTTTTTACCGCGGCTCTGTGCATCACCGCCCCCATCGCCGGGGTGATTGCCGCCAATCTGCCCATCACCCTCACCAACCGCAAGCTGGGGCGGTGGGGAGCCACCCTCTGCGGGTATTCGGCGGTGGACCAGTTCGCCGGGGTGAACGGCGTTCTGCTCCGGGGATACGACCTCTTCCCGCCGGAAAGCGTCACCCTTCACACCATCAAGCCCTTCAACCGCACCCCCATGGATGAGGTGATTGTGGATATTGCCAGCGTCCTGCGCCAATGCGGCAGCACCCTGACCAAGATTTTCACCGATATGGTGCCGGATGCGGGGCTGCTCCAGGAGGCGGAGAGCTTCCTCTTTGAGGATGGGAAGGGGGTCTCCGCTTGGGTAAACGGCCGCCGGGTCCTCATTGGGAACCGGGAGCTGATGAAATCCTACGGCGTGGCCATCCCCCCCATGGAATACGAAGAGCGGTACGGCCAGGGCAAGCAGCTCCTTTACATTGCCAACTCCGGCCAGGCCGCCGCCATGTGTGTCCTCAGCTACAAGGCGGATAAGCAGATGCGCCGGGCGCTGGAGCTGCTGGCTGACCGGGACATTGCCGTCTGCGTCTACACCACCGACCCCAATGTGACCGAGGAACGAATCTGCCAGATTTACAGCTTCCCCAAGGAGCTGGTGCAGGTGATGCCCGCCAAGCTCCACCGGGATATGGACCGCTACCTGGACCCCAAGGCCAAGACCAGGGCCGGGATGATTCACAGCGGCGCGCCATCCTCCTATGTGCGGGGGGTGGCGGCGGCCCGCAGCTGCGACAGCACCCTGACGGTGGAGACGGCCCTGCTGCTGCTTTCGGTGGTGGTGGGCTTTGCCCTGGTAACCTTCTTCGCCTTCACCGGCGGGATGCCGGCCCTCACCTGGGTCACCATTGCCGTCTACCAGGGCTTCTGGGCAGGGGTACAGCTGCTGGTGGCTTTGTTAAAAGGCTGATAACACCACAAGAAACGACGAAGAGACTTAAACGGTTTTACAGTTGTACGCTGCTGTTTTTGAAATTTCAAGAGGGGAACACACAGTGTTGTGTGTTCCCCTCTTGTGTTTTTAGAGGATATTTGCTACAATAATCACATGTTATAAAATGGCTTTATTTTCTGAGGAAAAGCTAAGTAGCTTTGAAAAAATATTAGAGGTGAAAAGTAATGTCCAAATTAAAGGTCTTTGTTTCCTCTACCTGCTATGATTTATCTTCTGTCCGTTCGGGGTTGAAAAGGTTTATAGAAGAAGAGCTGGGATATGAAGCAGTTTTGAGCGACCAACAGGATATTCTCTATGATCCAAGAATACATACCCATACAGCATGTATTGAAGAAGTGAAAAACAGTGATCTGATGATTTTGATAATTGGTTCTCGCTTTGGAGGGCAAGCGACAGAAGAAGCACTGGATAGGATTGACTTTGAAGGCCTTAAAGAAAAATACCCGGATATTGAAGAAATAGAGAGACAGGGGAAAATATCCATTACCCAATTAGAGGTCTTGGAGGCGATGCGCCAGGCCATACCGATATTTACATTTGTTGTGGATAAGGTTTACCAAGATCATTTGTATTATACAAAATTCAAAAATACGGGAGATTTTATTAGGAATGCGGACTTCCCTAATATCGAAAAGAAGGGAACAGCAGTATATATTTTTGGATTTATTGATTTTATGCGGAGAAGAAAAAACAACAACGCCCTTTTTACATTGGATAGTTTTGAAAGTGTCAATGATTTGAAGACCCAGTTGAAAAAGCAGTGGTCCGGATATTTTCAGAGGTTGCTAAGCGAGCAGCGCTCAAGGCAACCTTCCCAGGAGCAGCATAGGCAGACACTGATACTTCCAAGGCAGGAAATGCACAAACGGTATTTGCTGGATGATCGCCTCCATATTACAGATGGAGCGTATAAGAAAATATCCTACATAAGATTGATGAATCTTGCTGCTACTTTTGTAATAAATCCAGAAATTAGTGATACTCTTCATTTCCATAAGAATGATCTGCATTTATCCGAGGCGATTGAAACCATCTTAAGAGATTCAAATGCACGGATGGAGCTTATCTTGACTGAACCGAATTCCTGCAATTTGAAGGACATAAAAACTAAGATTGCCAACCAACGGGCTGGCTCTAGTGAGGGTGCCCTGTACAGTGCGCTGGCGACACTTTATGATAACCTTTCCGGTGAGACGATTTATTCAATGTGCGCCAAAATGCTGCCGGTCCGTTTCCAATTTTCTGTGATGAAGGTTAGCATTCCTTTCAGCATTTTCAATATCGAATTTTGTAGTGAATATGACCAATACAGCCATGTTCTGGTTGATTTATATTCCGCGGCCCTTACAAACGAGGCCAACCGGCGCAGCATTATGATCTGGAAAAGAAGCGACCCGGAAAATTATCAGTTCTTTGTAAATAACTTTGCTGAAATAAAGACAAATCCAAATCTATGTAAAATACCAACCCTTAAGGAGCTAAAGGGCTGGGCGGAAATATGGGAAAAGCTTCAAACGAGACAAATAGGTGGTTGATTCATGAAAAAGGAGGAACGGTTTTCCGTTCCTCCTTTTCGGCTGTTCCAAAACCGGAGCGAAGAAGCGGGGATTTACCCCACCAATTCCCCAATGGCAGCCTTCACAAAGGTGTCGTTGTAAATGTCAGAGATGGCAAGCTCTCCCTCCACCTTGTCCGCCTGGGTGGCCCGGAGGTTCCCCAGCATATTGGCGAAGGAATCGGTGTTGTAGTAGTCCTTGAACTCCGCTCCGGTGGGGAAGATCACATCCGGCAGCTGGGCGGTAAGCTCATTGGTGGCCTGCTGGGCGTAGGTGGAGGCGTAGGCGCAGGCCTGGGAGGGGTTTTCTGCCCGGTAGAGCTGGGCTTTGGTGAGGGCGGTGACAAACCGCTGGGTTACATCGGGGTGCTCCTTGATGTAGTCCTTGTTGGCAATCCAGGTGCTGGGGAAGGCGAACTCCGGATAGGTCTGGTTATCCGCCAGCACAAAGCCTTTGTCCCCCAGGGCTTCGGCCAGGCTGTTGGCGGCGGGCTTCCAGACGGCCCAGGCGTCGATGGAGGCGTCGTTATAGGTGGAGGGGATGTTGTCGTTGGCGATGTTCAGCACCTTCACGTCGTTAATGGAAAGACCGTTCTCCTGAAGGGCCACCAGCAGCAGGGTGTATCCCGCTGCCCCCTCCTGGACCGCGATGGTCTTGCCCTTCAGGTCCGCCGGGGTGGTGATGCCGGCGTCGGAGCGGGCGATGATCTGCTCGGTAAGGGCGATGTTATCCAGGGCGATGATGTCCACCTGCCCGCTGAAGGCCAGCCAGGCGGCGCCGCTGCCGATGAATCCGAACTCTGCCTGTCCGGCCACCATGGCCGCTACCTCCGGCGGGCCGGAGGTGTACATCTGGAGGTTCACCTTCAGGTTCTGCTCCTCAAAGAAGCCCTGAGTCACCGCGGTGGCGATGGCGGTGGAGCCGCCGATGGTGGGGTGGTAGATAACGTTGATGGTGGCCTCCTCCGGGCCGGGGTCCGCTTCCGGCGGGGGAGTGGTGTCCGAAGCGGGGGTGGATGTCCCCTGGGAGCTGTTGGGCTTCTGTCCAGACTGGCATCCGGCCAGGCTCCCCAGCAGCAGCGCCAGGGAGAGAAGGATAGCTAGGGTCTTTTTCATAGCAGTACTTCCTTTCTTTTTTAATGGCGTATTGCAAAGGCCGTCCGGCCTTGGGAAACAAGGTTACAGGAGCGCTTCCAGCCGCCGCATCTGGAGGGAAAGCCCCTCCCGCACCCGGACCGGGTCGCACTCGTATTGATGATCCTCCATCTCAAAGCTCAGGTCCAGCAGGGGACTGGGAAGGCTCCTCACCTGGGTCAGAAACCGCTTCCAATCAATCTCCCCGTCCCCGATGACGGTGTGGCGCCACCACTGGTTTTTCTCAAAGCCCCGCTCCTTGGCGGTGTTGTGGAGGATACCCACCTCCCGGAGCTTTTCCGGGAAGAGAAGGGTATCCTTCAGGTGGATGTGGTGGATGCGGCCGGCAAAGCGCTCCAGAGGCTCATAGACGTCGATGAACTGCCAGACGAAGTGGCTGGCGTCGTAGCAGATGCCCAAAGCAGGGTCCGGCAGTTGGCGGAACAGCTCCTCCCACATGTAGGGGGAGGTGGCGATGTTGCGGTACATGGGGCAGTTTTCCAGGCAGAGGGTGAGGCCCAGCCCCTTGGCCCGCTCCACCGCGGTGCCCAAAAAGTCCAGCACCGGCCCCAGGCTCTTCATGGGGTCGCAGCCGCCGCCCTCCGGGATGGAAAGGGAGCGGCTGATGCCGGTGGAGCAGATGATTTTTTTAACTCCCAGTCCTGCTGCAAAATCCATTCGCCGCCACAGCTCCTCCTGGTGGGAGCGGGCGGTGTCCCGGTCGTCGTCGGTAAAGTTCCGGCAGTAGATGAAGGCGGAGATGGGCAGCTCCTTTTGAACCCTGGCAAAGATTTTCCGCTCCAGGGGGATGCCGGGTCCCACCTCCAGGCAGGTATATCCCTGCTCCAGAGCGAACCGGGCAATCTCCCCCAGGTCGGTGAGACCTGCCCAGACAAAGGCGTTGGTATGAAAGCCGGTCCTCATAGAAGCACCTCCTGGGTATGCCCCGTGTCGTGAGCGGCCTGGGCGGCGTCCAGCACCCGCTGGATATACAGTCCCTGGGCCAGGTCTGGCAGGTCCTTTCGCGCCCCCTGGATGCCGTCCAGGAAGGCGGCGGTCTCCGCCACAAACCAATCGTCAAAGTGCTTTTGGGGCGGCAGGTCCAGGGTCTTAACAAGTCCGGTGTATCCGCCATCCCGCTTTTTCTCCCAGTAGGTCACCTGCTCTGGCACCCGAAGGCTTACCTGGAGCATTCCCCCCTCCCCGGCCAGCAGCAGCATAATGTCGTCCAGCCCCACCCGGCTGACGGTGAAGCTCCCCAGTCCCCCCGGACCGGAGGCAGAGAGGACGGCAGCGTCGTCGTTTTCCACCGGCTGGGGGTGGCCGTCGGGCCCTGTCCGCTCCGGGATGAAGTTCCCCAGGTGGCAGGTGACCTGGTGGTACCGCTGCCCCGCCACGTAATCGGCCAGATCCAGCAGATGGCTGCCAAAGTCCCCCAAGGCCCCGCTGCCGGAGCGGCCGCGGAGCATCCGCCACTCCAGGGGGACGCCGGGGTTTGCCAACCGCTTGCCGCCGGCCCAGGCGGTGAAGGTGTACACCGGCCCAATCTCCTCCCGGACCATCCGCCGGGCCAGAAGAACGGGGGCGGCGTACCGGTATACCATTCCCACCATGGCGCAGGCGGAGCTTTTTTGGGCCGCAGCGGCCAGCGTTTCGCACTCCTCCCCGGTAATGGCCATGGGCTTTTCCACCAAAAGGTGTTTTCCGGCGCGGATGGCCGCCAGTCCCTGGCTGGCGTGAAGAAAGTTTGGGGTACAGAGATCCACCCCGTCGCAGCAGTCCAGCAGCTCCTCGTAGCTGCTGCAGATGCGGGCGGAAAGTCCGTGCTCCGCCGCCCATTTTTCCGCCGCCTCCCGGTTGATGTCGTAGACGGCGGCCACCTGACACCGGGGGGCCTTTTTGTACCCCTCGGCGTGGTAGTGGGCGATGGACATAGTAGCCCCGGTTCCCACGATGCCTATTTTTATCATAAGCCCTCCCCCTTACTTCTTCACTTCCAGGTATTCCTGGTAGACGTTTTCCCAAATGCGGTTTTTGTAGGCGTTGAATTCCGGCAGCAGCTTGGTGGCCTGGTTGCGGGGGTAGGGCAGGTCGATGGGGACGACCTCCTTTACCCGGCCGGGGCGGGCGCTCATAATCACCACCCGGTTTGCCAGCAGCACCGCCTCCTCCACATCGTGGGTGATGAAGAAGCAGGTGCGCTTTTCCTGCTCCCAGGTGCGCAGCAGATCCTCCTGGAGCTGGGCCCGTGTCTGGGCGTCCAGGGCCCCGAAGGGCTCGTCCATCAGCAGCACCTGGGGGGAGATGGCGTATCCCCTGGCGATGGCGACCCGCTGCTTCATCCCGCCGGAAAGCTCCTTGGGATAGGAGCCGGCGAAATCGGTAAGGTCCACCATACGCATATACTTATCCGAAAGGGCGTGCTTTTCCTCCTTGGTGTACCGGCGGTAGAGGGTCCGCACCCGCTCCTCCCCGGTTTTTGGGTCCTTTTCCACCCGCTCCTCCCGTTTGCGCAGGAACTGGAGGCCAAACTCGATGTTCCCCCGCACCGTTCGCCAGGGGAAGAGGGCGTACTGCTGGAAGATAACGCCCCGGTCGTTGCCAGGGCCGATGATTTTCTCCCCGTTCAGGGTGATTTGGCCGCCGGTGGCGTTTTCCAGCCCGGCGATGATGTTCAGCAGGGTGGTCTTGCCGCAGCCGGAGGGCCCCACTACACAGACAAACTCGTTTTCATAGATGGTCAGGTCTACACCGTTTAGGGCCACGGTCTCCCGGCCGTCGTGTCCCCGGTAGATTTTTTGGACCCCGTCCATCACGATTTTTGGCCTTCTTGCTTCACTCATAAGACTGTCTCCTTTCACTTCCAGCGTGTAATCCGCTTCTCCGCCAGGAGCAGCAGACGGTCCAGCACAAATCCAATAGCCCCAATGCAGATGATTCCCAGCAGCACCTTGTCCATCCGGAAGTAGATTTGGGCGGTTTGGATCATGCTCCCCAGGCCGTAGAAGGTGCCGGTCATCTCGGCGGCGATGAGGGTGGTGAGGGCGGTGGAGACCCCCAGGCGGGCGGCGGTGAGAATGAAGGGGAAGGAATAGGGGATCACCACCTGGGCAAAGATGGAAAGGTCGCTGGCCCCAAAGGTGTAGGCCGCCTTCACCAGGGTCATGTCGATGTTGCGCACCCCCTGGTACACCGTCACCGTCATCACCAGGAAGGAGGTGATGAAAATAACGGTGATTTTAGCCTTTTCCCCGGTGCCCATAAGGAGAATCACCATGGGGATGAGGGCGATGGGAGGGATGGTGCGGAAGAACTGGATCCAGGGGTCCACAAGGTTGCGGAAGGTGCGGTACCACCCCATAAGGAAGGCGGTGGGGATGGAGCAGAGGAAGGCGATAGCCCAGCCCCCCAGCACCCGGCGGAAGGACCAGTAGATGTGCTTAAGCAGAAGATAGGCCTCAAACTCCCCGGTGGCCCCATCGCTGAGAAGCTCCGGAAGGGAGCGGCGGATGATGTCCTGGGGTCCCGCCAGGATGCTCCCCACCCCCGGCAGCAGGGATAGAAGCCACCAGATGAGGATGCCCCCCAGGAGGGAAAGCACCATGGTGGCGGTGCGGACCGTCCCGGAGCCCTCCCCAAAGTCCTTGAGCTTCCTGGCTTTGGAGACCGGCGGGGTCCCCTTTCCCGAAAATGTTGACATAGCGTCTTCTCCTTTCGTGCAAGGCACTTTTTTCCAGTTTATTAAAAGTTTTAATTAACTCCGGGCAAATGAGCATTGCAGTAAAGGCTCTCCACCCAAGGGATATGCCTCTGGCTGCCTCCGTGGGCACCTGGGAAGGATATCCCCCGGTGGTGCGGAGTCCTATGGCCTGCCCAACCCCTGGAACATCCGCTGCTTGTAGGCCTCCACCCCCGGCTGGTCGAAGGGGTCCACCCCCGCCAGGCGGCAGGAGAGGTAGCAGGCGAACTGGAAGAAGTAAAACAGAGCGCCGAGGCTCTCCTCCTCCAGGCGGGGGAGCTCCAGAACGGCGCAGGGAAGGCGCTCCCCGTGGGCCTGGAGGGTGGCGGAAAAGGCGGTGCGGTTCACCTGCCACAGGTCCATCTCCTCCAGGTAGTCAAAGCCGTCCCCAGTGTCCCGGTCGGCAGGGAGGATGAGGCGGTCCCCGGCTCCCGGCTCCGCCACGGTCAGGAAGGTTTCAAAGAGCATGGGGAACCCATCCTGGATGAACTGTCCCAGGGAATGCAGCTCCTCGCTGAATTCCCCCGTCACCGGGAAGATGCCCTTGCCGTCCTTGCCCTCGCTTTCTGCAAAGAGCTGCTCCCACCACTTGTAGAACCACCGCAGCCGGGGCTCGAAGGAGGAGAGAAGCTCCACCCGGTATCCCCTGCGGGAAAGGTAATCCCGGAAAGCAGCGTAGAGAAGGGCGGGGTTTTCCTCCGGCGGGGCCTCCCACAAAAGGGCCTCCATCCCTCTGGCGCCCTTTACCAAACGGGTTATCTCCACCCCCGCCGCCGCCATAGGCAGCAGCCCCACATTGCTCAGGGCGGAGTACCGCCCGCCGATATCGGTGGGGAAGGGGAGGAAGGCGTATCCCCGGCGGGTGCAAAGCTCCTCCAGGGAGCTGCCTGGGGTGCCGGTGCAAAGGATGCGCCGGGCCGCCTCCTGGGTTCCGTACCGCCGCTCCATCCAGAGGCGCAGCACCCGGAAGGCCACCCCCGGCTCCAGTGTCTCGAAGTTTTTGGCGATGCAGTTGAGAAAGACCTGCCGCCCCTCTATCCGCTCCAATAGCTCGTTTAAAGCGTGGGGAGAAAGGCTGTTCCCGGCATAGAGCACCTCCATCCCCTGGGGCTTCAGGGCCTGGAGCACCGAGCGGGCGGCGTTGTTGGAGCCTCCCACCCCAATGAGGACCAGAATGCCAGCCTTGCTGCGAATCTCCGCCCCCAGGGCGGACAACCGCTCCAAGGCATCGTCCCCCGCCCAGCTTTGGGTGTGGAGCCACCCCAGGCTGCCGTGGTACTTCGGCTCCCCGGCGCGGACCCGCTCCAGCAGGTCTGCCGCAGTTTTCTTTTCCGCCTCCCAGCCGGGAAGGTCCTCTTCCAGCCACCGGTCCGGCAGTGTCAGCTTTACCATGGTTCTATAGTCCTTTCCATTTTTAATCCAGCAAACAGCGGCGCACCACAAAGGCGGCGGCCCCCAGCGCCCCGGTGAGGCGGTCATAGGGGAGGAACTCAATGTTTGTCTCCCTGGCCATCAAACCGTAGAGGTTCCCCTGCACCGTCTCCTGGAGACGGCGGCGGTTTTCCTCCAGCTGGAAGATGTAACCGTCCACCACCACCAGGCTGGGACTGATAAAGTTAAAGATATTGGCCACCTCCAGCCCCAGGTACTCCACCGCCTTTTCCATAATGGAGCCGATGGCCGGGTCCCCCTGCCGCTGGGCCTCCAGGACGCGGGCGGTATCCGGGGCCTCCCCCGGCGGCACAAGAGCCGCCAGACAGGGGGCATTACCCTGGGCCAGGGCCTTGGCCGCGGCGGACAGGATGGCGCTTTCCCCCGCCACCGCCTCCAGGCAGCCCCGGCGCCCGCAGGTGGGGCAGAGGGGGCCGTCCGGCAGGATGGTGGTGTGGCCTACCTCCCCGGCGCTGGCCTTATGCCCCGCCAGGACGTTGTTTTTTATCATCAGGGGGCAGGCCAGGCCCTTGGAAACCAAAAAGTAAGCGAAGGTATCCGGGGCGGCGCCGGAGCCGAACATCTCCCGGCCGAAGGCCCGCATCCGGGCGTTGTTATCAATCCACACCGGCAGGGAGAGGAGGCTGGCAAGGTCCTGAACAAAGGGGCGGCCCATCCAATCGCTGTGGAAGGCGGTGCGGATGACCCCCTCCTGGTATTCGATGAAGCCAGGGATGCCCACCCCCACCCCAAAGAGCCGTTCCTCCCGGATGCCGGAGCGTTGGACCAGCTCCCGGACGCTTTGGGCCACAAAGGCGGTCATCTCCAGGTACTGGGGGGAGGCGGCCTCCAGGGCCAGGCTGGCGCAGACCCGTCCCCGCAGGTCGGTGAGGCAGAAAAGGGTTTGGTAGGGACCCAGCTCCACCCCCACGGCGTACCGGGCCGCAGCGTTAAAGTCCAGCAGTTGAAGCCGCCGCCCGCCGGTGGGGGAGCGGCCGGGGGCGGCGTATTCCACCAGCAGCCCTTCCCCCAGCATTTGAGCCACGTTGGTGGTGATGGTGGGGAGGGAAAGCCCCAGCTCGTCGGTGATGTGCTGCCGGGTCACCGGGGCCTGACGGTAGATTACCCGCTTGATCTGCTGGCGGTTTCGCTCCTTGACGCCCAAAAGGCTGATGCCCTCTCCTTTGGTCATGGGGACCTTCCTTTCTCCTAGGGTGTGTCCCTAAAGTCTTGGCACCCGTCTTTTGCTACAAGGAGAGAGCGCTTGCCGCGTCGAAAATGCTCGGAATACATACAGTATTCCTTGCGCTTTTCTCCTTGCAATCACTCCCCCCTTGCGTAAAATCCGGGCACCCCAACTCTAGGGACACACCCTAGCATTGTGTAACAGGCTCTATAAACATCATACGGTTTTCTAAAAAGAAAAGCAATGGACGAAATAACCAAAGTTAAAACTTTTAATTTTGCTGTTTTCACTAGAAAGGGCTCGAAATCATGGATAAAAAAGGGAAAAGCGCCGGAGATTATCCCGGTGCGGGAGGGGGCCTTTGGGGGGATGTCCCAGGGGAAAATGAGAAAAAGGACCCCTGTCTTCCGGCAGAGGTCCTTCTGGAAAAGAGGCGGTATAGATTAATCCCGGTAGTAATTGATGAGGCAGCCGGCGGCGATGACCTTCTTCTCATCGGGGGTGAGGCCGCCGATGGAAAGGGTGATCTCCTTCACCTGGCCTTCCCGGATGACATAGGCCTTGATAGCCTCGTTCCCGGAGAGGATGGCCTCCCGGACATGGGGAACGAAGACGTAGCAGCCCTTGGAGAGGGCGTCCTTATCCTGGGTGAGGAAGGGAACGATGCCCCAGTTGATACAGTTGGAGCGGTAGCGCTTGGTGGCGTACTCCTGGGCGATGTTGGCCCAGGCCCCCACCACCCGCTGGCAGGAAGCGGCCTGCTCGCGGGCGGAGCCGTCCCCCGGCTTGTTGGCGTAAATGGTGCTGCCAAAGCCCACCGCCTTGGGGTCGATTTCCCCAAAGCCGGGGATGGTGCGGATAGCCTCGTAAGCGGCGGCAACGCTGGCGTCCTTCCCGGTGGGGTCCTCGCCCGCCTCCCGGCCCTGCTCCAGGGCCAGCACCGCCTTGGCCTCCCCCACATAGGCGGGGTCCTTGCGGCTGAGGGTGAATTCCGCCAGGCGCAGGGGATTGGAGCGGTAGGAGGAGGTCTCGCCGGAGGGGATCAGCTCGTCGGTGGTGGTGACCGGGTCGTCGATGAAGCTCACCAGCCGCAGAAGCATATGCTCGGTGAGGGAGGGGATAACCGGCCAGTCCTTGATGTTGGGGCCGAATTTCAGCTCCACCGCGGGGTCCGCCTTGCCCCAGCCGTCAAAGACGCGCTTTTCGTAGATGGAGCCGTCGAAGAAGTATTTGGGGGTGGAATAGTCCACATCCAGGTCGGTGGCCGCGGTGAGCCGTCCGCCGTTGATGGCGGTGGCGGCGATGGAGCGGGCGTCCATCAGGGCCACATAGGAGATCTGGCCCTCGCCGGGCTTGGAGCCCTCCCGGTTGGGGAAGTTCCGGGTGGTGTGGCGGATGGAGAACTCCTGGTTGGCGGGGGTATCCCCGGCGCCGAAGCAGGGGCCGCAGAAGCATTCCCGCACCAGGGCGCCCGCCCCCATAATCTTCTGGATGGCGCCGTTTTTCACCAGCTCCAGGTAGGCGGGCTGGCTGCCGGGGTAGACGCTCATGGTAAAGGCGCCGTTGCCGATGGACTGCCCATCCAGGATATCCGCCACGGCGTAAAGGTTATCGAAGGTGCCGCCGGAGCAGCCGGCCACCAGCCCCTGGTCCACATAGATTTCGCCGCCCCGGATCTTCTGGTCCAGGGTGAAGGCGAATTTGGCGTTTTCAAACTGCTTGCGGCCCGCGTCGGTGACGGCGGCCATCACGTCGGCGGGGTGGGCCTTCAGCTCTGCGATGGTGTAGGTGTTGCTGGGGTGGAAGGGCATGGCGATGGTGGGCTCCACTGTGGCAAGGTCCACATACACCAGGCCGTCGTAGTAGGCCACGTCGGCGGGGCGGAGCTCCTTATAGGCATCCTTGCGGCCGTGGATGGCGTAATATTCCGCTACCTTTTGGTCGGTGTGCCAGATGGAGCTCCAGCAGGTGGTTTCGGTGGTCATAACGTCGATGCCGTTGCGGTATTCCACCGGCAGATTCCCAACGCCATCCCCCACAAACTCCATCACCCGGTTTTTGACATAGCCATTGGCGTAGACCTTGCCGATGATGGACAGAGCCACGTCCTGGGGCCCCACCCCCCTTTGGGGCTTGCCGGTGAGGTAGATGGCGATGACGCCGGGGCGGGCAAAGTCGTAGGTGCGGCCCAAAAGCTGCTTGGCAAGCTCGCCGCCGCCTTCCCCCACCGCCATGGTGCCCAAAGCGCCGTAGCGGGTGTGGGAATCGGAGCCCAGAATCATCCGCCCGCAGCCGGACATCATCTCCCGGTTGTAGCTGTGGATGACGGCCATGTTGGTGGGGACATAGATGCCGCCGTACTTTTTGGCGGCGGAGAGGGCAAACATGTGGTCATCCTCGTTGATGGTGCCCCCCACGGCGCAAAGGCTGTTATGGCAGTTGGTGAGGACATAGGGAATGGGAAATTTCTCCATGCCGGAGGCGCGGGCGGTTTGGATAATACCCACGTAGGTGATATCGTGGGAGGTGATGGAATCGAATTTGATACGGAGATTTTCCGGCTCATCGGAGTGGTTGTGGGCCTCAATAATCCCATAGGCCATGGTGCCCTTTTTGGCCTCCTCCTTGGCGATCTCTCTGCCGGTCCGCTGCCGCAGGGCAGCTGCCGCGTTGCTGTCATCGGGGATGATCTCGGTTTGGTTCAGCAGGTATACGCCGGTGTCATAGAGCTTTACCATAATGTTTCTCCTCTTTTCCTATGTTCTGCCCGCCGGGGCTTGTGTCCTTTGTACAAATCCGCTATGTTATGGAGACCCTTGGCCGTCCTTCTTTTTGCTTCTTTTTCTTCTTTCGCAAGAAGAAAAAGAAGACGAAGCGGCCTCTTGTTTAATTTCTGGTTTTATTATATAATAGAGCGTGATATAAATCAAATACAGAATTGTTTGGTTCGGGTATAGGTTTTCTCTATACCCTTGTAGCCAGACATCCCAAAGGAGGAGTTCCCTGTGGGAGAGGTCCTGCTGACCATTGCGGTAGGCGCTGTCTGTGGTTACATCCTGTTCCGCCTTAAATTTCCCAGCGGCTTTATTGTGGGGGCGATTATTGGGGTGGCGGTTTTAAGCATCGGCTTTGAGGCCGCCAGCTTCCCGGTTTGGGCCCGCACCCTGGCCCAAATCACCGCCGGGGCCTTTATCGGCTGCTCGGTGGATAAAGAGAGCCTCCGGGGGCTGCGGCGGATACTCCGGCCCCTGGCGCTGCTGCTGGGGTTTTACCTTGTTCTGAATCTCCTGGTGGGCTTCCTCTTTGTCCGCATCACCTCCATGGACCTGATGACCTGCCTTATGTGCAGCGTCCCCGGCGGTATGACGGATATTCCCATCATCGCCGCAGATATGGGGGCCAACGTCCCTTATGTGGCGGTGCTCCAGTTTGCCCGGATGGTCACCGGGGTGGGGATCTTCCCCCTGGTCATTGCCCGTTTTGCCCGGCAGGATGGTCTGCTGGCGGAGGGGGGCCGGGCCCTGCTGGACAGCGGCGTCCCCCGCCCCCGCGGCGCCCTCCCCGGAGGCTCCTGCCGCCCCCCCTCCCGCCAAGACCCCAGCCCGCGCCCAGGAGGTGCTGCTTACCATGGTGGTGGGCATCCTCTTCGGGGTGCTGGGGAAGGCGCTGGGCATCCCCGCCGGAACCATCCTGTTTTCCACCGTCAGCGTCCTGGTCCTCAAGCTCACCACCGGCAAGGGCTGCATTCCCCGCTGGCTTAAGCGGGTGGCCCAGGTCCTTACCGGGTGTTATGTAGGCTCCTGCTTTGGCCGCCAGGAGCTTCTCCAGCTGAAATACCTCCTGGTGCCGGCCCTGGTTCTCATCGCCGGCTACGCCCTCAACTGCTTCCTTATGGGCCGCCTCCTGCCCCGGCTTACCCACCTGACCCGCGTGGAGGCGATGCTTATTTCCACCCCGGCGGGGGCCTCGGATATGGCTCTTATCTCCTCCGATATGGGGGTGGATAACCCGGAGGTTTCCTTCATCCAAATCCTCCGGATGATTTTGGTGGTCACCGTGTTCCCTCATATCATCAACCTCACCGTCTGGCTGGCGGGAGGCTAAATAAAGGGCCCTCTGCCTTGTGGGAAAATCCCAGGCCGGGGGCTCTTTTTTGGTTATCAGCAGCCCTATCCCATCCAACACGAAAAGCAGAGCACCCAAAAGGGTGTTCTGCTCCCGTGCCCCAGGCGGCTGGTGGAGCAACTGCCTGGGGATTGCGGCGGCGGGGGGGACTCGCAAGACCCAGCTGCCTGTATGTATTGGTGCTTAGACCACAGCCCAGTCCTGGGTTTCCAGGGCGGATAGGAAGGCCCGCAGGGTTTCCTTCTGGCCCTCGGTGAAGTTCCGGGGCAGCATCACCACGTTGGCGTCCCGGCGGTAGGAAAAGGGCTCGTCAATAAGGCCGATGAGGTAATCCAGCGATACATCGAAGAACTCCGCCAGCCGCCGCTTAATCTCATCGTTGGGGTCGCTGCGGCCCAGCTCGTAGGCGGAGATGGTGTATCCGCTTACCAGGATGATCTCCCCCAGCTCCCGCTGGGACAGGTGCTTTTCCTGCCGCAGTTTTGTCAGGCGTTCTCCCAGCATAAAAAACTCCTTTTTTAGGAACACCCCGCCCCCCCGGAGAACGGGAGGCGGGGTGCTTATTCCAGCCTTTTGGCCTAGTTCCTTGTGGGAAGTAAGTCCGGGTAAGACTTATTTCTTCAGGGAGACAGCGGCGGCGGAGACCAAAGCGACAGCGGCCAGAGCGGTGGCGATGCCAACAACGTCGTTAGCGCCGGTGTCGGGGTTGGTGACAGGGGTATCAGTGGTGTTGTCCACAGCGTCAAGGGGCAGAGCGACATCGGAGAAGACATAGTTGCCCAGGGTGCGGGTCTTCAGGATGTAGCAGCCCTCATCCTCGTCCCACTTCACCTTGCCGGCAGTCTGGCCAGCAGCGCCGGCAGAAGCAGCCTCGGCGGTGATAGCAGTCAGGTTGCCATCCTTCAGCTCGTAGATGTAGGTGCCCTCTTCCTTGTAGAAGCGGACGGTGGCAGTGGCGTTAAAGGTGGGCTTGCCAGGGAAGTTCAGGAAGGTGATGTCGGCGTCCTCGTCGGCATACTTCTTCAGGATGTCGCTGTCGGCGTCCACGTTGTTGTACAGGTACAGCTTGTCGCCATCGTACACGCGGACTTCCACATCGGTGTCGCCATCCTCAGCAGTGAATTCCAGGGTGCCATAGTTGACATCACCAGAATCCTTCACTTTGTAGAGTTTCTCCTTAGCAAAACCTATGACAGCAGTACCATTTACCGTAACATCCTTGGGAAGAACCACATCGCCATCCTTGTTCAGATAGAGAGTGCTCTCCTCCAGGGCGTAACCAACAGTACCAACGACCCGAATGGTAAAGTTGGGGGCCTTATCAGCTTTGCCAACCTTCTTGCCCTTCATGGTGAAGGTCAGATCCAGAGCCTTTTTATTGGTATTGCTGTAATCACTGTTCAGCACGATCTCAATGCGGTCATTCGCATCGCTGAGCTTCACACTAGCAACCAGAGCCTTGCCCTCAGTGTACTTCACGCCGGTAATGGTATAGTTGGTGTTGTTGAAGGCTTTGACAGGGGTCTTGGTAGAGTTCGCCTTATCAGCCCAAAGAACAAAATCATTGGAGAACTCGGTAACGAAACCGGAGTCGGTGATTTTGATGGTATCGCCAGGGAGCCAAGAACCCTTGACCTTTTCATTACTGCCGGTGAGGTCCTTATCAACCGTGGCATCGGCGGCAAACGCCACAGTGGCCAGCATCATGACGGCCAGCACAAGTGCGAGAACCTTTTTCATGTGTGTTTTCCTCCATTTTTAAAATTTTAATCTTTGTTGGCCGGGGCTCTCCATCTCCCTCGTCCATGTTCATTCTATTACATATTGTAACTAATTGCAAGGGTTTTAATTACAATTTGTAATATCTTCAAGAAAACGCGTTTTTCTATGGGGATATTACTAGAAAATGGAAGTTTTTTGGACAAAATAGAAGGGGAGAAGCACCATTTGGGTGCTCCTCCCTCTTGCAACTTCGGCCAAAGCCTGCTATAATAAAACCATCAGGAGGCACTGCCGGTAGACGGTTAGCCCCCTAGGCGACAGTTAAGAAATAACCGCGCTTGTTAGGGCAGGGCGGTTATTTCTTTTTGCCAGCAAATGTGAGACATATGCTGATAACGCCGATGATGACAAGGCAAAACTGGAACAGCTCACCATATGTAACCATTGCGCTCCCCCCTTTCCGGATTTCCGGAGGGGGACAAAAAGTTTATGACCCTCCGGGAATTTGCCAAAGGAAAATCGCCGGGGGGCTAACCACCTACCGCTTTTCGGCAGTGCCAGCTTTATTTTACCAGATTCGCCGCGGTTCGGCAAGGCTGTTCCACAAAAAATCCCCACCTTGGAAATAAATACCCGCCTCCATTCGTTATCTTAATCAGAAAGAAAAATCTGATTGACGGAATGGAGGCCGTTTTTATGAAGAAGTTATACAAAAAAGACCGCCTGTTTACCCTGGGACGCTGGCTGCTGCTGGCCCTATGCCTGGGATTGGCCCTGGCTGCCGCAGGGTGCCGGAAAAATCCCGCAGATGAGCCCCTGACCGTGACAGAGGCTTTCCCCGCCAATGGCGCGGTGGAGGTCCCGGAGGATGCCGCGATTGAAATGACCTTTTCCGTTCCGCCGGAAAAGCTGGACAATTACTTTGTCATCCAGCCGGAGCTGAAGGGCCGGTTCCATTACATGGGGAATACTGTGGCCTTCATCCCCTTCCGGGGCTGGGACCAGGAAAGCGAAACCTGGAGCGATGGCTTGCGCTATGATACCCAGTATACCATCACTATCCAGGCAGGGCTGGGGGCCGAGGGGGGCAAGGGAAAGCTCCAGGAGGACTTTAGCTTTTCCTTCACTGTCTGCCCAGACGGCACAGCCGCCTACACCATGACCAACAAGGCGGAAACCTTCCTGCCCCAGGATTACCCGGTGCTGGACCTGCGCTTCAACACTTGGGGGAAAGAGGGGGTCTCCCCGGAGGAGAGCTTTGCCGTTGCCGTCCACCGGCTGGGGGGTGGGGAGCGGTATAAGAAGGAGCTGCACCGGAAAATAAACCTCCCTGGCGAGCTGCGGGTGGATACCGCCGGCCTGCCCCAGGTGCTGGATTTTACCCAAAACGCCGCAGAGCTGCTGGGGGAGGAAGACCTTTACCAGCTGGATATCGTCTTCCCCCAAACCCTGGAAGCGGGCTGGTACGTGGCTACCGTTACCCCCTCGGTCCAGCCGGAGCGTCCGGTGCAGAAGCTCTTCCAGGTTCAGGAAAGCGCTGTCTATAAGCAGATAGGGATGGGGGAGGCTGTCCTTTGGTACAACAGCACCAAAACCGGCGCCGCAGTGAAGGCGCCGAAGCTGGAGGTCTACAGGGACCCCTTCCAGGGGAGCGGGGCGGATTACACCATCACCGGGGATGAAAACGGCATCGCCGTCCTGGATCTTACCCAAATCGCACCGGAGGAGGATGAGAGCACCCGGCCCAACGAGGTTGTCTATTCTCTTACAGCGGAGGACGGCACCGTCTACTACGACCTGATTTATACCAGCAGCAAAAGCGAGCCGGCGCTGAACCAGCAGTACTATGGCTTCCTCTATACCGACCGGCCTATCTACCGTCGGGAGGATACCATCAAGTTTTGGGGGGTGGCGCGCCCCCGGAAGGAGGCGTCCGCCCTCCAGGAAGTGCAGGTGGAGCTGTACCACGGCTGGAACGACCTGCCCCTCTTTACCCAGAGGGTGGCGGTAAGCCCCGATGGGATTTTTACCGGGGAGTTTGCCTACGAGAACATCGCTGGCGACAGCGTTTCCATCAAGGTCTTCCCGGTGGACTACGAGCGGGAGGAGGGGAGCTGGTATACTCCCATCTGTTCCGAGTACGCCGACATCGCCCAGTACAAAAAGCCCATCTATACCGCCGCTATCTCCAGCGATAAGCTCTATTACCGCCCAGGGGAGACGGTGCAGGCCCAGGTGGAGGTGACGCTGGTGGACCGCACCCCCGCCGCCGGGATGGCGATGAACCTCACCGCGCCGGGGTACGATGAGAAAAAATATGTCACCGATGAAAAGGGGCTGATTCAGGTGCCCTTCACCGCCAGCGCCGCGGACAGCTACCGGGGCTGGGGCTGGTATCCTCTGGATTTTCATATCAGCGCTTCCAATGGCGATGCCAGTGATGTGGACCTTTCGGTGCAGGAGACGGTGTATGTCTTCCCCACCACCCTGATGCTGGAGGCGGAAGAGGTGCGCCAGGATAAAAAGAGCGACCTGGTCATCACCGCCAACCAAATTGATTTCAGCAAAATCCCCGGCGGCCGCCAGGTGATTCAGGACTATAGCGCTCTTCGGGGCGCCCCTGCCCAGGCCAATGTGAAGATAGACCTCCACAAGGTGAGCTTTATCCGCACAGATCTGGACCCCTACTATGACCGCTATACCAAGAAGAGCATCCCCCGCGCGGTTTATACCCGAAATGACCAGGTGGAAAAAACCTTTACCCAGCGCACCGGGGCGGACGGGAGCCTGACCATTCCGGATATCCTGCCCCCCACCGAGGGGATGGACTATTACTATGTGGAGATTTCCACCACCGACGGTGGGGAGCAGCGGACCACCCTGGTCCTGGGCAATCCCTGGATTTGCACCCAGGATGAGGAGCGGAAGGGGCACTTCCATACCTTCCAGGTGAAGACCTCCCTCACCAGCACCGAGGAGATGAAGTGGGTTTCCTACTGGGGTGCCACCTTTGCCTATGGGGACGAAGCCCAGTACCAGGTGATGGATAACGGCCTGCCCCTGGAAGAGGGCGGCAGGGTGATGACAAATCTCCTCCAGCGAAACCTCCTGGAGAGCCCCAAGCTGGGTGGCTCCAGCGGGATTATCTCCTGCACCGAGGAAAAGCTCCCCAACTTCACCCTCTGCGGAGCCTACTTCGACGGGGTGCGCATCTATCCCATCAAACCCTTCACCATGGATGTGGACCCGGACAGCCGCTCCCTGGAGCTCCAGGTGCTGCCGGAGCAGGAGGACTACAGGCCGGGGGACACCGCCAAGGTGACCCTGCGCCTCACCAGCCAGGACGGCCAGCCCATCGCCGGCGGGAACGTCTGCCTGGGGGTGGTGGATGAGGCCATCTTCTCCGTTCGGGAGCAGTACATCAATATGGGACAGGACCTTTACGGCTCGGTGTTTTACAGCTATCCCCAGGTTTCCGCCTCCTACATCCAGCACGGGGCCAATATCTACTATGACGACGGCGGCAAGGGAGGCGGCGGCGGTGACGGCGGCGTCACCATCCGGGAGGACTTTAAGGATACAGCAGACTTCCTCACCGGCACCACCGGCGCGGACGGAACGGTGGCCCTGACGGTGAAGCTGCCGGAAAACCTGACCCAGTGGCGGCTGACCGCGGTGGCCCTGGACCAGCGGGCCTATTGGGGCTTTACCAAGAGCCGCCTTTACACCACCTTGCCCTTCCGCATTGACCCCATTCTCTCCGAAACCTTCCTTTCCGGAGATACCATCGCCTGCACCGTTCGGGGCTTCGGCACCGGCATCCAGACAGGGGATTTGGTGCACTACACCGCCTCCATCGAAGGCTACAGCGAACCGCTGGAGACCGAGGCCCAGGCCCCCGCGGGGGAGACCCTCCCCCTGGTGTTCCGGAAGCTCCCCGCCGGGGAATACACCATGACGGTTACCGCCAAGTGCGGTGAATACAGCGACGGGGTGAGGATGCCCTTCTCGGTGCGGGACAGCGCTTTGGTCTTCCCCGTCCACCGCGTTGTGGATCTGGCGGACGGCCTGGGTTCCATCCAGCCCGCCCTCTACCCGGTGGAAATCGACATTTACAACAAGGGCCAGCAGCCCTTTATGCAGGCATGGAGCCTGCTGTACCAGGATAACAGCGGCCGGGCAGACGCCCGCCTTGCCACCGCCGCGGTGGAAAGGGCCGTAAGCGCCTTCTTCGGGGAGGATTATGTGCATCCGGAGCCGGAGCTTGCAAATATCCAGCTCACCTGGGAGGATAACAGCGGGGATACCGGCGGGGTGCGCATCTACCCCTACGCAGAGGCGGATGTGACCGTCTCCGCCAGGGCGGCGGTGGCCGCCTGGGAGCTGCTGAACCGGGATACCCTGTCCAGCTACCTGGATACCACCTACACCAGTACCGATAGCGACCTGGAACGGGCCGCCGCCCTGATGGGCCTTGCCGCCCTGAGAAATCTCTCCGATGAGCAGGAGACGCTGCTGCGCACCAGGGCCAAAAACACCGGCCTGCCGGTGCGGGAAAGCGAATACCTCATCGCAGGGCTGCACTACCTGGACCAGCCCGCCGCCCAAAAGCTCTATTCCCAGATCATCGCCCCAAAGCTCCAGGACCAGCGGGGGAGCCTCTATATTTCGGGGAACACGGCCTACGAGAGCATTGATAACACCGCGGGGGCCCTGGCCTGCGCCGTTCTTACCGGCGCTTCCGACGATGCGGAGAAGATGATGGCGTACCTGGCCAACAACAGCATGACCAGCTACGGTACAATGCGAGGCCCCTGCCAGCTGGAGGCCGCCCTCTATATCAACCACTTCCAGGTGAAGGAGGAGGAACTGCCCACCGTCAGCTATACCTACGGCGGAAAGCGGGAAAAGGTCACCCTCACCCGGAGCGGCAGCCTGCGCCTTGTGCTGGACGAGGCAGACTTTAAGGCCCTGGACCTTCAGACAGAGGGGGACGGTACCGCCCTGGCCAGCCTCTACTACACCGGCACCCCGGAGCAGCTGGAGCTGGCGGATTCCCCCCGCATTGCTGTCACCAAAACCATGGACACCCCGGAGGAGCAGAAGCACCTGGGCGGGGAGACCACCGTCACCATCAAGGTGGAGCTGGACCGGAATATGCCCTATGGCAGATACCGGCTGGTGGAGTGGATCCCCTCCAATATGCGCCTGCGGAGCGTGGATTACTCCGGACGCGGCTACAGCTGCCGCAGCGAGGGACAGCTGCTGACGGTGGACTTCGCCTACGAGCGCGCAAATCCCAACCGGACCTTCACCTTCAGCTACACCGCCACCAGCGTGTTGGATACCGAGTGCTGCCTGGAGCGCACCTACGTCTATCATGAGGAGACGATGGAGTGCGGCCGCACCGAAAAGGGTGAATTCCTCCCCTCGGATTACTATTATCTGGGGGTGGGGTACCTCTTCCGGAAGGAGTAAAGAGGGAGGAATCGCCCTGGAGGGACTGGCGTTTCTTCGGATTTTGTGCTATACTATTTTATAGGGTCCGTATCGCCGGGCGCGGGGATGCGGGCCCTTCCATTTTGAAAGCGGCGTTCTATATTATATGGTATAGATGCAGCTTTCCCGCGAGCAGTCCAGACAGCGGCGGGCGCGGGCCGAAAGGCCGCGTCTGAGGAAAGTCCGAGCTTCACAGGGCAAGGGTAGCTGCTAACGGCAGCCGGAGGCGACTCCAGGGACAGTGCAACAGAGAGATACCGCCGGCCGGGGCCTTCAGAGCTCCGCCGGCAAGGGTGGAAAGGCGAGGTAAGAGCTCACCAGCGTCCGGGAGACCGGACGGCTATGTAAACCCTACCCGAAGCAACACCG
>OFFE01000208.1_pt1 | contig 52820 bp, 51 predicted proteins | sample 1521371 | NCBI WGS metagenome assembly OFFE01 (sample SAMEA3504131, study PRJEB24116) | mouse gut metagenome | biome: mouse gut; feature: mouse-associated habitat; material: faeces | place: Denmark | collected 2011 | reverse complement strand
CAAAATTTCAGCGGCGGCGTTGATTTACTTGCTTGTAAATGATATACTGAAAAAAACATTGACTGCGGGAGGCTGCGCCATGTCCTTTTCCAGCGACGTAAAAACTGAATTGTGCCGGGCGGGGCTGGACAGGCCCTGCTGCGCCCGGGCGGAGGCATACGGCGCTCTGCTGTACGGCAACACCTTTACCGCCCGGGAGGTGCGGCTGATGACTGAGAATGAGAGCTTCGCAGGCCGTTTGCCGCTGCTGCTGGACCGGGCCTTTGACCTGAAGTTTGACCGGCTGCCAGGGGAGGGAGAGAGGAAGTATATCTTCCAGCTGACCGGGGAGGAGAAGATTCACCGGATCATTGACGCCTTCGGCTTTGATTCCCGGCAGAGTCCTGTACTGCATATCAACTTCGGTCTGCTGGAGGAGGAGTGCTGCCGGGCGGCGTTTCTGCGAGGGGCGTTTCTGGCAGGGGGAAGCGTGACGGAGCCCGCCAAGCGCTACCATCTGGAGCTTGCCACCAGCCATGCCCAGGCCAGCCGGGAGCTGCTGGCGCTGTTGGCCGACATGGGCCGCCAGCCGGGGCAGACCATCCGCAACGGCAGTCAGGTGACATATTTTAAGAGCAGCGATCAGATTGAAGAGCTGCTGACGCTGATGGGGGCACCAGTATCGGCCATGGCGCTGATGAACGCCAGGGCGGAGAAGGAACTGCGCAACGGTGTGAACCGCCGGGTGAACTGTGAAGCGGCCAACCTGGATAAAGCGGTTGACGCCGCCCAGGAGCAGCTGGAAGCCATTCGCCGGCTGTATCGTCTGGATCGGGTGGAGAGCCTGCCGGCAGCGCTGAAGGAAACCATTGTCCTGCGGGAAACCTACCCGGAGCTGACCTTGAGCCAGCTGGCGGAGGAATTTGAGCCGCCCATTACCAAAAGCTGCCTTAATCACCGGCTTCGGAAGCTGGTGGAATTGAGCAGATCGTAGAAAAAGGGAGAAAGGGTATGAAAATTACGGCATTGGTGGAAAACAAGTCTGCCTGCGAGTTGGCGGCGGTCCATGGGCTGTCGCTGTACATAGAGACGGAAGAGCATAAGCTGCTGTTTGATCTGGGCCCTGACCAGACGCTGCTGAAAAATGCGGAAAAGCGGGGGATCGATCTGACAAAGGTGGACACAGTGGTTATCTCCCATGGGCACTTTGACCACGGCGGCGCTTTGGATGCTTTTCTGAAGATGAATCATACCGCGAAAATCTATGTCCAGCGGAAGGCGTTTGAAAAGCACTTTTCCAAGTCGCTTGGATTTGTGAAGGTTCCCATCGGCCTGGACCGGCAGCTGGAGAATCACCACCAGGTTGTGCTGGTGGAGGGCGAGCAACGGCTTGACAGGGAGCTTCTGCTGTTTACGGTGACGGATACGGCAAAATTCTACTCTGCTGCTAATGATACACTGTATGATGAAAAAGGGCGGGACAGTTTTGCCCATGAGCAGAACCTGATGATCTTTGCGGAAAAGAACGTGCTGGTTATGGGCTGCGGGCACTGCGGCGTGGTGAACATTCTGGAGCGGGCAGCGGAGTACCGGCCTGAGGTCTGCATCGGCGGGTATCATCTGACCATTCCTGCCTTAAAGCGGACTGTGCCGGAGGAGATTCTGGAGGGAATCGCCGGAGAGCTCCGGCAGTATGACATGGACTTTTACACCTGCCACTGCACCGGAGAAAAAGCGTTCGAATATCTGGCGAAGAGAGTGGACAGGATGCGATATTTTGCCTGCGGAGACGAGCTTCTCCTCTGAAAATCCGGGCGGATGGAAAGCGGAAATTGATTGTACGCAGTTGTTTTAAAAAGGAAAGCAGCAAAAGCTGCGCAGATGTCCTGCGCCGCACCGCGTCGCAGAGAAAGATAGAGGAAATCAGATGTCTTTTGTCCACCTCCACGTCCATACGGAGTACAGCCTTCTGGACGGCTTCTGCAAAATCAACGGCCTTGCCAAACGGGTGAAGGAGTTGGGGCAGAACGCCGTGGCGGTCACAGACCACGGCGTCATGTACGGCGCTATTGATTTTTACCGGGCCTGCAAGGCCGAGGGGATCAAACCGATTATCGGCTGCGAGGTCTATGTGACGCCAAGAAACCGCACTCGCTTCGACCGGGTCCACGAGTTGGATGCGGAGAGCCGCCATCTGGTGCTGCTGTGCCGGAATGAGGAGGGGTATAAAAATCTCAGCTATATGGTCAGCAAGGGCTTTGTGGAGGGCTTCTACATCAAGCCCAGGATTGACATGCAGCTGCTGAAAAAGCACAGCGGAGGGCTCATCGCTCTGTCCGCCTGTCTGGCGGGAGAAATCCCCAAAGGGCTGGCGAACGGGGACTACGAGGGCGCCAGGTCCTATGCGCTGGAGATGCGGGATCTCTTCGGAGAAGACGGATTCTACCTGGAGCTTCAGGACCACGGCATCCGGGAACAGGCGGTAGTGAACCAGGGACTGCTGCGGCTTCATGAGGAGACAGGGATCCCCCTGGTGTGCACCAACGACTGCCACTATCTGGCTCCCGAGGACGCAGAAGCCCATGACGTGCTGTTGTGTATCCAGACCGGCAAGCTGGTGGAGGACGAGAAGCGGATGCGGTACGAGCCCCGGAATTTTTACGTCCGCACCACAGAGGAAATGGAGAAATTGTTCAGCCACTATCCGGAGGCCATTGCGAACACGGAGAAGATTGCCGGGCTGTGCAATCTGGAATTCACCTTCGGAAAGTACCACCTACCGGAGTTCAGGGTGCCGGAGGGCGAGGATGCCGGATCTTATATCCGCCGCCTCTGCGAAGAGGGCTTTGCAAAGAAGTATCAGGGAAAGCACCCGGAATATCACCAGCAGCTGGACTATGAGTTGGATATGATTGGAAAGATGGGATTTACCGACTATTTTCTCATTGTTTCCGACTTTGTCCGCTTCGCCAGAAAGGCAGGCATCCCGGTGGGACCAGGGAGAGGATCCGCCGCCGGGAGCATGGTGTCCTATTGTCTGGATATCACAGACGTGGAGCCGATGAAATACGGGTTGTACTTCGAGCGGTTCTTGAATCCGGAGCGGGTGAGCATGCCGGATATCGACATGGATTTCGGTGACACCCGCCGGGACGAAGTGGTGGACTATGTTCGGCGGAAGTACGGCGATGACCGGGTGGCCCAGATCGTCACCTTCGGCACCATGGCGGCCCGGAACGCCATCCGGGATGTGGGGCGGGTGCTGAACATGCCCTATGCTGATGTGGATGTGGTTGCCAAACAAGTACCCAGCGGTCCGGGGGCGCTGCACATCACCCTGGACGACGCCCTGCGGCTGAGCCGTCCGCTGAAGGACATGTACGACGGGGATGAGAAGGTCAGAAAGCTGATTGACACCGCCAAGGCCCTGGAGGGCATGCCCCGTCACGCCTCCACCCATGCCGCCGGAGTGGTCATCACCAAGGACCCTGTTTACACGTATGTTCCGCTGGCGAAAAATGACGAGACGATCGTCTGCCAGTACACCATGGTGACGCTGGAGGAGCTGGGCCTGCTCAAAATGGACTTTTTGGGCTTGCGGAATCTGACGGTGCTGGAGGATGCAGTGGAGATGGTCCGGCGAAGAGAGCCGGAGTTTACCCTGGAGGACGTGCCGGAGGATGATCAGGCGGTCTATGAGATGCTCACCCAGGGAAAGACCAGCGGCGTGTTTCAGATGGAGTCCGCGGGGATGACCGGTGTGTGCGTAGGGCTTAAGCCTCAGTCCATTGAAGATCTGACAGCTATTGTGGCGCTGTACCGGCCAGGACCCATGGAATCCATTCCGCGGTTCATTGCCTGCAAGCACGACCCGAAGCTGGTGACATACAAGCATCCGTCCCTGGAGCCCATTCTATCCATCACCTATGGCTGCATCGTCTATCAGGAACAGGTGATGCAGATTTTCCAGCAGCTGGCGGGATACTCTCTGGGACAGGCCGATATGGTGCGCCGGGCCATGAGTAAGAAGAAAGCGAAGGATATTGCCAGGGAACAGGAGGCATTCCTCCACGGAGACTCCGAGCGGGGTATTGCAGGCTGTGTGGCCAACGGTATTCCCGGGGATGTGGCGCAGGCGATTTATGATGAAATCTATGATTTTGCCAACTATGCCTTCAATAAGGCCCACGCGGTCTGCTACGCGGTGGTGGCTTATCAGACCGCGTGGTTCAAGCTCCACTATCCAAAGGAGTACATGGCGGCCCTGCTGACGTCGGTACTGGATGTGGCGGACAAGGTGGCGGGATATATCGGCGAGTGCCGGGAGATGGGCATTGCCCTGCTGCCGCCGGATGTGAACCGTTCCTATGACAGCTTCACCGTGGAGGAGGAGGGCATCCGCTTCGGTCTGGTGGCCATCAAGAACATTGGACGGGGCTTTATCCAGGGGGTGGTGAAGGAGCGGGAGGCCAACGGTCTCTTTACCGGTTTCCAGAATTTCTGCCAGAGAATGTACGGTGGAGACATCAACAAGCGGGCGGTGGAAAATCTGATCCGGGCTGGCGCGTTTGACGGCTTTGGGGTTTTCCGCAGTCAGCTGATCTCCGTCAGCGACAAGCTTCTGGACTCCATTGCCGGCAGCCGGCGGCAGAATCTGGATGGACAGATGGACTTTTTCGGTTTATCCGCTGGGGCAGTGCGGCAATCCGCTGCCAGTATTCATCTTCCCGATATTCCGGAGTATGCCATGGATGAGCGGCTGCGGCAGGAACGGGAGGTGACGGGGATGTACCTCTCCGGGCATCCCATGAACGCCTACCGGGAGGCAATGAAGGCGGCCGGAGCCGTTTCCATCGGCTCCATCAATCAGGATTTTGCTCAGGAGGGCGGTCCGGTTCTCTATCACGATGAGCAGACCATTTCTGTGGCAGGGATTGTGACCGTCTACCGTACCCGGACCACCCGGAGCAACACTCTGATGGCCTATGCCACGGTGGAAGACGACAGCGGGTCCATTGAGCTGCTGTGCTTTGCCAGAACACTGGAGCAGTTTGGCCGCCTGCTCAGTCCGGGCAGCGCGGTGCTGATCCGTGGCAGGCTGTCCGTCCGGGACGAAAAGCCGCCTCAGATTATCTGCAACGAGGTTTATGCGCTCCGAGGAGGTGGGGAAGCGCCGCCTTCGCTGCCTCCCCAGCCCAGAACAGCGCCTGGGGTGCAGGTGTTGGAGGGGAATACGCTGTGGCTGCGGCTGTCTTCCGGCAGTGCGCCGGAGCTGGCTCACATCAACCGGGTGATCGCCATGTTTCCCGGGAATACGCCGGCGAAAATCTTTTTCATGGACACCGGAAAGCGGATGGGAACCAAGTGTCTGCTGGGAAAGTCGCTGGTAGACGAGCTGACAGAGGTCCTTGGAAAGGAAAATGTGGTGATTCAATAAATAAATCGAAGCCCCGTCCAACCGGACGGGGCTTCGATTTATTTTGCGTCAATCGACGATATCCACTGTGACCTTCTGGCCGGTGCGCTGTGCGCAGGAGCGGACCAGAGTCCGGATTTCCTTGGCAATGCGGCCCTGACGGCCAATCACCTTGCCCATGTCGTCTGGAGCGACGCGCAGCTCCAACGTCAGTTCCTGGCCGCCCTCCACTTCCGTCACAGTAACGGCGTCAGGGTTTTCCACCAGGTTCTTTGCAATGTAGAGCAGCAGATCTTTCAGGTTGTGATCCTTGACCGCGTCCATCAGAGCACGTCAACTTTCTTGAGCAGAGCGCGGACCGTATCCGTGGGCTGAGCGCCGGTCTTGATCCACTCCTTGGCGCGGGCGGCGTCAATTTTGATCTCAGCGGGGGAGACGCAGGGATTATACGTGCCAATTTCTTCAATGAAACGGCCGTCACGGGGATAGCGGCTGTCAGCCACGACGACGCGATAGAAAGGTGCTTTCTTTGCGCCCATACGGCGCAGTCTGATTTTAACCATGATGTGTTTCCTCCAATTAGTCAATAAATTTGTTGTTGTGTATCATATAAATGCCGGGGCATTTACGACGGGGATTATTTCAGGCGCTTCTTCCGGCCGAAGCCATGCATCTTGCTGGTACCGGCGATCTTGCCCAGCTGCGGCATTTTACCAAGTCCCAAAGGCATTTTGCCCTTGGAGAGGGTCTTTGTCAGCTGGAGCATCATCTCGTACTGCTTGAGCAGGCGGTTGACATCCGCCACCTGCTGGCCGCAGCCAGCCGCAATACGGCGTTTCCGGCTGGCGTCCAGAAGGGAGGGGTTATTGCGCTCTTTGGGGGTCATGGAGAGAATGACGGCCTCCTGACGGTTGAGCATTTTATCATCAATCTGCGCTCCGGCCATCTGCTTGCCCAGCTGGCCGGGAAACATGGCCGCCATCTGGTTCAAATCGCCCATCTTGCGCAACTGGCTCATCTGCTCCATGTAGTCGGTAAGGGTGAAGCGGTTCTTTTTCAGCTTCTCCTCTAACTCCGCCGCCTTTTTCTCATCGAAGCTCTGTTCCGCCCGCTCGATCAGGGAGAGTACGTCGCCCATGCCCAGAATGCGGGAAGCCATACGGTCCGGATGGAACAGCTCGATCATATCCAGCTTTTCGCCGGTACCCACGAATTTGATGGGTTTGCCGGTGGCCGCCCGGATGGAAAGGGCTGCGCCGCCCCGGGCGTCCCCGTCCAGCTTGGTCAGGAGAACACCGTCAATGCCCAGCGCTTCGTCAAAGGCGGAGGCGGCGCTGACGGCGTCCTGACCGGTCATAGCGTCCACAACCAGCAGGATCTCGTTGGGATTCACCGCGCTCTTGATATTTTTCAGCTCGTTCATGAGCTGCTCATCTATATGCAGCCGTCCGGCGGTGTCCAGCAGCACTGTGTCGAAGCCATTATCCCGGGCATGCCGCAGGGCGTGCTGGGCAATCTGAACCGGGTTGATCTGTCCCAGAGCAAAGACAGGGATGTCCAGCTGTTCCCCCACCACTTGCAGCTGCGTAATGGCGGCAGGGCGGTACACGTCGCAGGCCACCAGCAGGGGGCGCTTGCCCATGGTGCTTTTCAGATACCCCGCCAGCTTTGCGCCGTTGGTGGTCTTACCGGCGCCCTGAAGGCCCACCATCATGATGATCGTGGGAGGCTTGGAGGCAAAGCTGATTTTCTCGCTGCCGCCGCCCATGAGGACGGTGAGCTCCTCGTTGACAATCTTGATGATCTGCTGGGCTGGTGTCAAGCTCTCCAGCACGTCCGCGCCCACGGCGCGGTCCGTGACCTTGGCAACAAAATCCTTGACGACAGAGAAGCTCACGTCTGCGTCCAGCAGGGCCAGACGGACTTCCTTCATGGCCTCCTTGACGTCGGCCTCGGTGATGCGTCCCTTGCCGCGCAAGCGGCGGAACGCGGCGTTCAGTTTTTCGGAAAGACCTTCAAATGCCATGGGCTGTCACTCCTTATTCCTTCAATGCCTGGGCCGCCTGGATAATGGCGGCGGCAAGCTCGTCAATCCGCGGATCTTCGTACTGCCGGTAGTTGATGGTTTTCAGCTCCCCGGCGGCCTCCTCAATAGCGGAAATATGCTGCTGCATCTGGAGAAAGCGGCGGATCAGGCCGGTCTTGTCTTCCACCTCCTGCATCGCCGCTTCGGCCCGGACAATCACATCCCGGACTCCCTGACGGCTGATGCCGCTGTTCTCCGCGATTTCGGAGAGGCTGAGATCCTCGTTATAATAGAGATCAAAAAATTCCTTCTGCCTCTCGGTGAGGAGCTCCCCGTAAAAATCGAACAGCATGGTCATGCGGTAGGTCTGGTTTTTCACGGCTCGCCCTCCTTTGTGTAAAGCGAAGCAACTTTACATTCCTGCATATCATACCCTACTTCTCCGGAAAAGTCAAGAGGGAAATGGGGAAAAATCCGGGAAATCAGTTTTGAGATTAGGGGCGGGGAGTGCCTCGCGGCTGATGCCGGGACCGCGGGAAAGAAAAGTGCCCCGGGCACACAGTGTCCGGGGCAGAATCTGGGAAATGCTCAGGCGGCAGTATCCGCCAGAGCCTCTTCCAGCAGCGTGTAGAAGGTAGAAAGCTGATCGCCCAGATCCATAATCAGATCTTCGTCCTCGCCGTCCACGGTAAACTCCAGCTCCTCGATGCCTTTGCGGGCCGCGAAGCGGGAGAGAACTTCCCGCAGGATACCGGCGGTCAGCAGCTCGTCGGGATCAAAGGGCTCCTCTTCAGTGTCAAAAACCAGAGCGCTGTCCAGACTCCAGCAGATGGCCTGGGCATAGTCGTGCTCCGCAAAGGGGAACTCCTCGGGCAGCTCTGCGGCGGGGCTCTCCTCATAACGGTAGAGTTCGTCGAGCAGTTGGCAGATGGCGGTCAGGCCCGCCAGAGGAATTTCCTCCTCTGTAATGATTGTGGTATCCTCGCCGGCCGCCGCGGTGGCCGGTGTGCCGGCCAAAGGAATGTCGTCGTCAGGGATAATGGTGACGCCGCCGTCTGGAGCGGCAGGAATGTCGTCTCCGCCGTCAGGGATCACGGGATCCGCAGGCGTAATGGGATCTTCGCTCTCGCCGGGAGCAGGATCAACGGGAGGATCCGTCTCATCTTCCTCGCCGGGGGCCACGGGATCTGTGGTGTTGCCGCCCTCTTCAGGAGGAACAGGAGCGCTTTCCTTTTCTTCATACTTACAATCAGTGCACATACGGGTACGTGTCTGAGTGCCTTCGGCCTCATTCACAACCCAGTCGCTCCAATTGCCAAAGTGATGGCTGGTGGAAGGAATCTCGGTTCCTACATTTAGCGGTTTACCGCAATCAGAGCATTTTGTTGCGCCTTCCCAACCTGCTTTGGTGCAGGTAGCGGATGTGTTCTTCACGTCATCAGGAGTTTCTTGGTGCGATAACAGTTCTGTTTCCTCTGGCTTTTCCAGAAAAATACCGCACTCGGAACACTTTGTGCCAGCTGTCCAGCCAGGTGCAGTACATGTAGCAAGCTGTTCGGGAATGGTTTCCACAGTATGATTATTGCTGTCAACATTTCCGGCCTCTTTTTTACATACTGTGCAGGTTGCAGGAGCCTTACAAGTAGCATCTGACCAGTTATGCGCAGGAACAGTGATAATGCCGCCCTCAGTTATACGCGTGCACGCATCACTGCTGATAAAGCGTTCAGCATCTTCACCAATGGTTCCCGCGTTAACAACAGCAGCATTATCAGGGTTAGCGGCAATGGACTGTAGGTCATTTTTCGCATTGTTTGCCTTATTTCCAGTAATGGAGCCGCCATTCATAGTAAACTTGCCGTTCCACACACGCACACCGCCGCCGCCTTGAGGCTTGTTGGAAGTATTGCCGGTGATTTCTCCGCCTTCCATGTTAAATGTGCCCATCACATACACGCCGCCGCCTTCACCGGCGGTACTGGTGTTTTTGGAAATTTCACCACCGGTCATAGTAAAAGCAGCGTTTGTATTTACATAAACACCGGCGCCGCTGCCACCGGCCTTGTTTTCAGTAATAGCACCACCGTTCATGGTGAACGTGCCGCTTTGAATCAATACGCCGCCGCCGCCATAAACACCGGCGCCATTATTTTTATTAGTTTCATTTTCAGCAATACTACCGCCGTCCATAGTGAAATTACCGCCATTAGTCACATACACGCCGCCGCCGCCATTTTGAGCAGTGTTTCCGGTGATGGCGCCGCCCTGCATAGTAAGGGAACCACCGTTCACATAGATGCCGCCGCCAAAAGCGTTGTTTGTGCCGCCAGTGATGGTGCCGGTTTTCTCAGTGCTTCCTGCCCCATCGCCGGTGTTCACCGGCGCAGAGGAGGTGGCTGTAGAAGTAGCAGTAGGCGCTTCGCCCTGCTCGTCCCGGAGCGTCAGATTGCCGTTCTGACCGATAGTAATGACGGAATTATTGCTGCTTCCGGTGATAGTCCAGCCGTTCAGATTCAGATTGACATTTTGGTTGATATTGATGGTGGTATTCTCATCTTTTTCGGCGGAATACGAATAATCCTCCCCCAGAATGACAGTTTCATTGTTATCAATCAGAGCCTGAAGGTCTGAAAAACTTCCCGCCCATGCAGTGAGCGACAAGGCGTTGACGCACAGAACCAGAGAAACAAACATTGCCAGTCCGCGCTTGCTGAAAAACTTTTTATGCTTCACAAATACAATCTCCCTTTCTATTCTTTGCACAATTCGGATGCAAAGTTCCGGTGGCCGGGCTGGCATAGTACTTTCCACGTTCGCAGTCTCCAGCACCGTAGCCCCCATGGCTTTGCGTCCCGTCATTTCTGGCGGTTTGCTAATTTTGCGGCCGGGCTGTCATGCGCCGCTTCCGGCGTTTAGACCCCATGGCTTTGCGCCCCGCCGTTTCCGGCGGTTTGCCAAAATCAGCAGCCGGGCTGCCGTTGCCTCACAGGGCGCAGAATGTTTCCCTGTTTTTCCGGAGCGTCCGTTGTGGGATCCCACAACAAGAATTGCCCATGGGCAATTCTTACGAGCGCTGTTCCCGGAAAAGGCGTTAGGCCCCATGGCTTTGCGTCCCGCCGTTTCCAGCGGTTTGCCAAAAATGGCCAGAGTATCATCATCAATAATACGCGGACCTCATCAATGCTGCTTTACCGTTCCGCCGCCCGGATGTATGGGCCACGGAACAGAAGTGTCTGGCGGCGTGCCAGCCGCGCTTTGTTTTTTCATATGGCCCCTCCCATTTTCCGGTGCCGGACCGCTTCCGCGCTCCGGCATAGTGTGTAATGTATATATTCATGATATCATACATTTGGGGGAATAGCAAGGAAAAAACCAGAATTAGCCGATGATTTCAATGAAAAGTGATATCAGAATTTTACAAAAAAGCATTTGAAGTCCAGGCTGCCGGCAGATGCCGGAAAAAGATTTCTGCTATGGTCGGAAATTTTTTGGTAAACTGTCCAAAATATTCATATTTCTTTTGTTGACGGTTGCCAATAGCTGGTATATAATAGGATGACTTTTTGTATCAGGGGAGAGGAGGAGCGGGATATGTGGATCGCGGAGGGATGGAAGGACTACGAGCTGCTGGACTGCGGCGGAGGAGAGAAGCTGGAGCGCTGGGGGGACAAGCTCCTGGTACGTCCGGATCCCCAGGCGATCTGGAATACCCGGCGGCGTCACGCAGGCTGGAAGCGGCCTGACGGGCGGTACCTCCGCTCCAGCTCCGGCGGCGGCAGTTGGGAAAAGGGACGGCTGCCCGGCGCGTGGCAGGTGCGGTATCAGAACCTGACGTTCCAGATCAAGCCCATGAATTTCAAACACACAGGGCTTTTTCCGGAGCAGGCGGTGAACTGGGACTTTGCACAGGAGCGTATCCGCGCCGCAGGCCGGGAGGTAAGCGTGCTGAATCTGTTCGCCTATACCGGCGGAGCGTCGGTGGCCTGTGCGGCCGCCGGGGCCAAGGTGTGCCACGTGGACGCGGCCAAGGGCATGGTTCAGTGGGCCAGAGAAAATGCCAGAGCTTCCGGATTGGAGGACGCTCCCATCCGCTGGATCGTGGATGACTGCGCCAAATTCGTAGAGCGGGAGATCCGCCGGGGGCGGCGGTACGACGCCATTATCATGGACCCGCCCAGCTATGGGAGGGGCCCCACCGGCGAGGTCTGGAAGCTGGAGGACAACCTGTACCCCTTTGTGGAGCTGTGCGCCGGGGCGCTGTCGGATGAGCCGCTGTTCGTCATGATCAATTCCTACACAACAGGGCTGGCTCCCAGTGTGCTGACCTATATTCTGGAGACCGTGGTTTCCCGGAAGTTCGGAGGCCGCACTGTCAGTGACGAGATCGGTCTGCCGGTGACGGAGTCCGGGCTGGCTCTGCCCTGCGGGGCCACGGGACGGTGGAGGGGGGACAGGTAGCATGCGAGTCCTTTATTCTATTTTTGTGGAGGACACGCTGCGCTACATCATCCGCATGTTTCCGGGCTTCCTGCTGGCCGCGCTGATGTTCCTGGCCCTTCGCCCCTGGCGCGTCCGGCGTCTGGCGGGGCAGGGGCTCTCCAGTTCGCTCCTGCGGGAAGCGGCGCTGTTCCTGTTCTGGCTGCTTTGCGGCGGTATGGCGGTCTTGACGCTGACGCCGGGATGGTTTGACTGGCTGCCTCTTTTACAGGGACTAAAGCCCGTACACGGTCCCTTTTTCAGCCGAGGAAGCTGGAATCTGGTGCCGGGACGCTGCTTTGAGGGCGGTTTGTGGCAGAGCTATATGCTGTTGGGGAACATCATCATGTTTGTGCCCTTCGGCTTTTTCTCCGCCCTTTTGTGGCGGGGATACACCTGGAAGCGTGCATTTCTCACCGGCCTTGGCATCACGGCCTTTATTGAGTGTTGGCAGCTGTGCGTAGGCCGCGCCTTCGATATTGATGACATTATATTAAACACCTTGGGTGTGTTCTGCGGTTATCTGCTGTGGCAGGGACTGAGAAGGCTTGTGCCCCGATTTGTGAGGAGATTTCATGTTATGGATATTTTAGAATTAGTCGAACCCACCATGGAACATAAGGACCAGGTCATGGATTTCAAGGCTGAAATGCTGGAGTGCGGCAGTGACTTTGAAGGCTGTTCGGGTCTGGAAAATACAGAGACATACGAGGAGTGGCTGGACTTTCGGGGCCGTGAGAAACGCAAGGGCTGGCTTCCCTCCCACACCTATCTGACCATCCGGCGGTCCGACAGCCGGGTGGTGGGTATTATCAATTACCGTCCCAGTCCCCTGTCGGAGTTCGTGTTCCAGTACGGCGGGCACATTGGCTACAGCATCCGTCCGTCGGAGCGGCGGAAGGGGTACGCCAAGGAGCAGCTGCGTCTGACCCTGGAAAAATGCCGGGCGGCGGGGGAGGAACGGGTCCTGCTGACCTGCGACCATCAGGGAAACCCTGGCTCGGAGAAGACCATCCTCGCCAATGGCGGTGTGCTGGAAAACGAGGTGGAGGATACGCCCGGCCTGGGGAACTCCGGCAGAATCCGCCGGTATTGGATCACATTATAGACAGCGAGGAATATTCATGACGGAAATCATCAAAACCGAGAATTTAACCTTTTCCTATCCCCCCGACGAGGGAAAGGAGCCGGTTCCCGCCCTGAAGGGCGTGAATCTTGCTGTTGAGCAAGGCAGCTTTGTGGTGATTTTAGGCCACAACGGCTCCGGTAAGTCCACCCTGGCCAAGCATATGAATGCGGTGCTGCTGCCGGAGGGAGGAACGGTCTGGGTGGACAGAATGGACACTGCGGACGAAAGCCTGCTGCTGGAAATCCGGCGGAAGGTGGGCATGGTGTTCCAGAACCCGGACAACCAGATCGTTGCCAACGTGGTGGAGGAGGATGTGGCCTTTGGGCCGGAGAATATGGGCGTGCCCACGGAGGAAATTCAGACAAGAGTGGCCGCTGCCCTCAGGGCGGTGGGCATGGAGGAGTTCACTCTCCACGCTCCCCACCATCTCTCCGGCGGGCAGAAGCAGCGGGTGGCCATTGCCGGGGTCATCGCCATGGAACCGGCCTGTATCGTGCTGGACGAGTCCACCGCCATGCTGGACCCTTTGGGCCGCCGGGAGGTGCTGGACACCGTGAAGCGGCTGAACCGGGAGAAGGGAATCACCATCGTCCTCATCACCCACCACATCGACGAGGCCGCTCTGGCGGACCGGGTGGTGGTGATGGACAGCGGCAGCGTGGTCATGGACGGGACGCCCAAGGAGATCCTGGTCCGGGTGGAGGAGCTGCAGGCCATCGGCTTGGCCGCGCCCCATACCGTAGAGCTGCTCTACGGACTGCGGCAGGACGGCTTTGACGTGCCGCTGGATGCCCTGGGTATTCGGGAGTGCGCTGATGCGATCGTTGGCAGTTTGAAGAAGTAACTTCCTTTTCGGACTGCGGCAGATGGACATTTGATGTGCAGGGATAGATAAATCAGCGTTTATTGGAGAATGGTTATGAAAATATCATGTGTGTGGGAGCACAATGGTAGTGACAGCATTTTGCATGCCAGCAGCTATGTTGGGGCATATACGCGCGGCGAGACAAAGGATATTGCCCTTCAAAAGATGGCGGGAGAGATCGTATCTTATTTGAAATGGAAGGGTGAGGCGCTCCCTGATGCTTTGGAGGTCATGATCGTACAGGAGAAAGCTTCTGGACTTATGATTTCAGATGCAGATTCGGATGTTCTTTTCGAGGAAGAGAGAAAAACTCTGTCCGGAGTGGAATACGAAGAATTAAAAGCGCTTGCGCTGAAATCCGCACAGGATTTTCTGGATCTGTATGAGGCAATCCCTGACAGAGAGAAAAGCTGCCTGCCGGTCCGGATGACCTTCTATGGGCAAGTGCCCCGTACAGCATCTGAAATGTATGAACATACCAAAAATGTCAATGATTATTACTTTGGGGAGATTGGCGTTGAGACTGACCACGAGGGGACGATTGTAGAATGCCGGCAGCGAGGGTTTGCGATGCTGGAAAGCCAGCCAGATTTTTTGGAGAATATTGTCTATCCGGGCAGCTATGGCGAGGAATGGTCGCTGCGGAAAGTGCTGCGGCGGTTTATTTGGCATGACCGTATCCACGCAAAGGCAATGTATCGAATGGCGGTCAAAACGTTTGGCGGCGGCATTCCCGATCCGTTTCGCTTCGTATGAAGTTTCCCGTTTATCAAAGAGCTGAGCTGCGGCAGCTCCTGTAATGATGCGTAAGGATATACACTGCGCTTTGGAATATGCATCTGGAACACTTTTCCGTAAAGTGAGAAAAATAAAAGCGAGGACGCCACATTGAAACCTATCATGCGCGTGGAAAATCTGACCCACACCTATGGAGAAAACACACCCTTCTGCCGCAGCGCGGTGAAGGACGTGAATATGGAGATTATGGAGGGGGAGTTCCTGGGCATCATCGGCCACACCGGCTCGGGAAAGTCCACTCTGATCCAGCATCTCAACGGCCTCCTCAGGCCCACCGGCGGCAGAATCCTGCTGGGGGACCGTGACATCTGGGCGGAGCCGAAAAAGATACGGGAGGTCCGTTTCCGGGTGGGGCTGGTGTTCCAGTACCCGGAATACCAGCTCTTCGAGGAGAGCGTCTATAAGGATATCGCCTTCGGCCCAAAGAACATGGGTCTGGACGAGCGGGAGATTGACCGCCGGGTCCGCGCCTCCGCCGCCTTTGCGGGGCTGGAGGAGGACCTGCTGGAGAAATCCCCCTTCGACCTCTCCGGCGGGCAGAAGCGGCGGGTGGCCATTGCCGGGGTCATCGCCATGGAGCCGGAGGTGCTGATTTTGGACGAGCCGTCGGCAGGGCTGGACCCGGCGGGACGGCGAAGCATGCTGGAAAACATCCGCAGCTACCACAGGGAGAAGGGAACTACCGTGGTCATGGTCAGCCACAGCATGGACGAGGTGGCGGAGAACGTGGACCGTATCGTGGTGCTTGCCAATGCCGGGGTGGTCATGTCCGGTACGCCCCACGAGGTGTTCAGCCGGGCTGGGGAGCTCATGGACGTGGGGCTCAACGTGCCTCAGGTGACGCAGGTGGCCATGGCCCTGGCGGAGCGGGGAGCCGGCATTGATCCCGCCGTATATACGGTAGAGGCGCTCCGCGATGCGCTTCGTACACTGAAGGGGGGGAGAAGCTGATGCTCAAGGATATCACCCTGGGACAGTTTTTCCCGGGAAATTCCCTGGCTCACCGGCTGGACCCCAGAACAAAGATTCTGCTGACGGTACTTTACATTGTGGCGCTGTTCTGTGCAAAGTCCTTTGTTTCCTACGGCGTGGTGGCGCTGCTGCTGGTGACGGGAGTCAGGATTTCCGGCGTGGCCCCCAAGGCTCTGGTCCGGGGACTGAAGCCCATTTTGTTCATTATCTGTTTTACGGCGGTCTTGAACCTCTTTTATACTCCCGGCGAGGTTCTGGTCTCCTTCTGGATTTTCAAGATGACAAAAGAAGGGATTTTCACCGCTTTCTTCATGGTGCTGCGGATTACCATGCTGATTATGGGGACCTTTCTGCTGACCTATACCACCAGTCCCATTGCCCTGACAGACGGGCTGGAATCTCTCTTGAATCCGCTCAAGAAAATCAGGGTTCCCGTCCACGAGCTGGCAATGATTATGTCCATCGCGCTGCGAATGATCCCCACGCTGATTGAAGAGACGGACAAGATCATGTCTGCCCAGCGGGCCAGGGGAGCGGACTTTGAAAGCGGGAGCCTGCTTGAGCGGGCCAAGGCTCTGGTCCCCATTCTGGTGCCGCTGTTTATCAGCGCATTCCGCCGGGCGGACGAGCTGGCGGTGGCCATGGAGTGCCGCTGCTACCATGGCGGGGAGGGGAGGACCAAGCTCCACGTCCTGCGATATGAGACAAGAGACTATCTGGTGCTGGCGGCCTATGCCGTCGTGCTTGCCGGAGTGCTTGCGCTGGCGCATTTCGGGCTCTGAGTGCTGAAAATGACCGCCGCGGGGCAGCGGCAGAGGGAAACTGTCAATGAGAAACGTCGCATTTCTTCTCATGTACAATGGAACAAACTACCACGGCTGGCAGGTGCAGAAGCGGGAAGCCACCGTAGCGGAGACGCTGGAGAAGGCCCTGACCGCCATCTGCAAGGAGAAAATAAAAGTTACCGGCTGCGGGCGCACAGATGCCGGGGTTCACGCCGAGCGCTACGTGGCCAACTTCCGCACCGGCTCGACTATTCCCTGCGGCCGTTTTCCTCTGGCGGTGAACAGCCGTCTGCCGGAGGACATCGTGGTCCGGGCTGCTTTCGATGTGGCCCCGGAGTTCAATGCCATTGGTTCCTGCCTGAAAAAGGAGTATACGTATCGGATTTTCAATTCCCGGATCAGAAATCCCTTCTATGTGCACCGGGCGTATTTCTACCCGAAGCTTCTGGATGAGCAGGTGATGGACCGGGCCGCCAGGGCCTTTGAAGGGACTCACGATTTCCGAGCGGTGCGCAGCGTGGGGACGGAGACCAGAACCACTGTGAGGACCATTCACTACTGCCGTGTGGCGAGAAATGGGGAACTGCTGGAATTGAAGGTATGCGCCAACGGTTTCCTGTATAATATGGTACGAGCCATTACGGGCACTGTGCTGTATGCCGCCGAGGGAAAGCTGGCCCCGGAGGATATCCCGGCAATCCTGGCCAGCGGCAACCGGACTCTGGCGGGGCCGACGGTGCCGCCGGGGGGACTGTACCTGACAAGACTGTGGTATGAGGATGAACGGCTCAATGACCAGGCGGAATGAAAGCGGGCCCTCCGCGCCGGAGACGCCGCGAAAGAAAAAGGGCCTTTTTAGCAGAATACTGACTTTGCTGCTGGTGCTGTGTCTGGTGCTGGCAGCGGTGGTGCTGACCACCATGGAGGACGGCAGTCACTTCGCATCCCTGCGCCGGTGGCTGATGTATGGTGACAGTGGCGGTGCGCAGGATATTTACGCCTATGCCGCCGACTCCGCCAACCGGTACGGCAAGCTGGAGAACAGCCTGCTGGTGGTCAATCCCAATACCGCGCAGCTGATCGGGGAGGACGGAGCCGTCCTCTATGACCTCACCCTGCGTCTGGCCGCGCCGCAGCTGTCCGTGGGCTCTCGGCAGGCAGCGGTATGCGACGCAGGGGGAAGTACGCTGTACATCCTGGACCAGAACGGTATCCGGCGCACCATGAAGGCGGAGAATGGACAGCGCTATTTTTCCGCCAATCTCAACCGAAACGACTATCTGGCCGTCACAGGGCAGAAAACCGGCTTTAAATCCTCCGTCTCGGTGTATGATCCCAATGGGAATCTGATTTTCAGCTTTGATTCCTATCACAACTACATCAGCGATGCCAAGGTTACAGAGGATGGGCGCAGCGTGGTGATGGTAAGCCTGGAATCCCAGGGAGGCATTTTTGCCAGCAGGCTGCTGGTCTATAATCTGGACAGCAAGGAGCCTAAAAGCAGCGCTTCCATTCTGGACGGACTGGTTCTGGATTATGCCTGCAATAGTGGCAGAGTACTTGCGCTGTGCGACAAGCGTTTTACCATGACGGATCTGGAGGGAGAGACGGTTCTGGACCGGTCCTACGGCAATCTTTATCTCCATGACTACGCGCTGGGAGGCAGGGACTTCTGTGCACTGCTGCTGGGCCGGTACCAGGCGGGCAACATCGGCACGTTGACCACCTATGATCTGGAGGGGAAGGAAATCGCCTCCGTGGAGATATCAGACGAGGTGCTGGACATCGCCGCCAGAGGAGACTATCTGGCGGTGCTCTATGGCGAGGGACTGGTGGTTTACCGCCGGGATCTGACAGAGTACGCGCGGCTGACGGATACGGACTACGCCGGGCAGATTCTTATGGAGGAGGGCGGCGGCGTGCTGCTGATTTCCGGGTCCTCCGCCTGGAGGTTCCTGCCCTGACAGTTTTCCATTTTTCCATAGAAAGGGGATAGCCTTTTAGGGCGGTATATGATATGATCGACGTTATCATTGCGGCGGTGCTGGCGCTGTTTGTGGTGCTGGGCTGGAAACGGGGGCTGGTGCGGACCCTGGCGGAGCTGTTGGCAGTAGTGCTGGCGCTGGTATTTTCCGCGCAGGCGGCCAGGGCTGCCGCGCCGGTGGTCGTGGACAGGGTGCTCCGGCCCGCCACTCACGCGGCGATTGAGCAGAGAGTGAATGAGCTGCTGCGGGATAGTACGCCATCCGTTTCGCCTCTGGAGGAGCTGGAGCAGGTGGTGGAGGCCATTCCCAATGACTTTGTTCGGGAACAGGCCCGGGGTGTGCTGGAGGGACTGGGCGCGTCCGCAGAGGCGGCTGCCGGTCCTGCCCGGGAGCAGATGGAACAGGCGGGAAAGGATGTGGCCGACGCGGTTCTGGACGGCGTGGTAAGGAGCCTGATCCAGTCTGTTTTGTGCGGCGTCTTCTTTGTCATTCTGGCGGCGCTGTTCCGGCTGGCGGCCAGGGTGCTCCGGCTGGCGGAGAAGCTTCCGGGTGTGCGGCAGCTCAATGAGCTGGGCGGCGCACTGCTGGGCTTGGGAAAGGGGCTGATTCTTGTGTGTCTGATTCTTTGGGTCCTGAAGCAGACCGGCGCCGTTACGGCGGAAATGATGGAAAAATCATTGGCGGTTGGGCTGCTGTCGCAGTGCACCGGCGGCCTGTTGAGATGAAAAAATATTTCCACTGGCTGAAAATTTTCAAATTGTTCATGTTCCGGCAGAGATGATTTGATATAAAAGATACAATACAAAGCATGCGCTCTCCTGCGGGGGAGGCTATGGAGGTAGAATCTATGCAACCAACCTTGTGTACCAGATGTAAGAAACGGGTAGCCGTGGTTTTCATTTCCAAAATCGAAAACGGCGAGCCGGTTAACGAGGGTCTGTGCCTGAAATGCGCCAAGGAGATCGGCCTGCCCCAGGTGGGGGAGATGATGCGCCGCATGGGAATCACCGACGAGGACCTGGACATGATCAATGATGAGATGATGAGCGCCTTTGGCGGCGCGGAGTCCATGGAGGGCCTGATTCCCAAGGACGGTGAGGACGAGGAGGACAGCGAGGACGGCAAGACCGCGACATTCCCCTTTCTCAACCGGCTGTTTAATACCGGAAGCGGCGGCGGAGACCAGTCTCCGGCTCCCTCTGGCGGCGACAGCGCCGGCAGAGGCCATGAGACCAAGGAGCGCAAGGTGGACAAGACGCCCAAGCGAAAATACCTGGACAGCTACTGCATCAACCTCACCGAGCGGGCCCGGTCCGGAAAGCTGGACCATCTGGTAGGCCGGGAGCAGGAGATTGAGCGGGTGATACAGATTCTCAACCGGCGGCAGAAAAACAATCCCTGCCTGATCGGCGAACCCGGCGTTGGCAAAACCGCCATTGCCGAGGGACTGGCCCAGCGCATTGCCAACCGGGAAGTCCCTTTCAAGCTCAGGGACAAGGAGGTTTATCTGCTGGATCTGACCGCCCTGGTGGCGGGCACCCAGTTCCGGGGGCAGTTTGAGAGCCGGATGAAAGGACTGATTGAAGAGATCCGCAAGTGCGGCAACATCATCCTGGTGATCGACGAGGTTCATAACATTGTAGGCGCAGGCGATGCCGAGGGCAGCATGAACGCCGCCAACATCCTAAAGCCTGCCCTCAGCCGGGGAGAGATTCAGGTGATCGGGGCTACCACCTTCACCGAATACCGCAAGCATATTGAGAAGGACACGGCTCTGGAGCGCCGGTTCCAGCCGGTGACGGTGAATGAGCCCAACCTGGAGGATACCATGCAGATTCTCCGTGGAATTGCCCACTATTATGAGACATTCCACGGTGTGAAAATTCCGGAAGGCATTCTCAGGCAGGCGGTGCTGCTCTCCGAGCGGTATATCACGGACCGGTTCCTGCCGGACAAGGCGATTGATCTGATTGACGAGGCCTGCTCGGATATGAATCTGAAGGACGCGGGCATCAACCGCCGGCAGGAGATCAGCCGGGAGATGGCGGACTACGGCAAGGAGCGGGAACTCCTGGAGGCTGCGGAGGAGCCCAATTTTGAGCGCATGGCGGAAATCAAAAGCCGGGAGCTGCAATTGCAGACGGAGCTGGACGGTTTGGCCGCCCAGGGGGAGCCCCAGCTGACCATGGACAATCTGGCCCGGGTCATTGAGTTGTGGACCAAGATTCCCGCCAGCAAGATCCGGGAGGAGGAGTTCAAGCGCCTGAGCGAGCTGGACCAGCGCCTGAAGCGGAAGGTGGTGGGACAGGACCAGGCCATCGATGCCGTTTCCGCCGCTATCCGCCGCAACCGGGTGGGCATTTCTCCCAAGCACAAGCCGGTGAGCTTCATTTTTGTGGGCAGTACCGGCGTAGGCAAGACGGAACTGGTCAAGCAGCTGGCCGACGACCTGTTTAATGCACCGGAGAGCCTTATCCGGCTGGATATGTCGGAATTTATGGAAAAACACTCGGTTTCCCGGATCATCGGGTCCCCGCCGGGCTATGTGGGATATGACGAGGCGGGACAGCTGACGGAGAAAATCCGGCGTAAGCCTTATTCGGTGGTGCTTTTTGACGAGATTGAGAAAGCCCACCCGGACGTACTCAACGTGCTCCTCCAGATTCTGGACGACGGGCAGATCACCGACGCCCACGGGAGGAAGGTCAACTTTGAAAACACTGTGATCGTCATGACCTCTAACGCCGGCAGCGACCGGAAGGAAGGAACAGTAGGCTTCAACAAGACGGCGGGGGAACTGGATAAAGATCGTGCCATGAAAGCCCTTCAGCAGTTCCTCCGGCCAGAGTTTATCAACCGCGTGGACGAGATTGTTTGCTTTAACAAGCTGACGGAGGAGGACTTCCTTCCCATCGCTCGTCTGATGCTGGATGAGCTGAAGGAGAGCATGAAGGAGAAGGGGCTCACCTTGTCCTATGACGATGAGTTGCTGAAATATCTGGTGAAAAAATCCTATTCCGCAGCGTATGGTGCGAGAAATCTCCGCCGCACCATTCAGAAAGAAGTGGAGGACCAGCTGGCGCTGACCATTATCAACAGTTACGATCACCCTGTCACTCAGCTGGCGGTTACTGCCGGGGAGGAGCAGGTGGTGATCCGGTCCTTATAAAGTCCGCGTTAGGCGGCAGAGCTGAAAGGGAATCGATATGAATCTGTTTCGCAAGGATATAGAACCCAGGTGCGCTTATTGTACAAGGGGAAGCGTCATCAATGAACGGGAGGCTGTCTGTCCCAGAAAAGGTGTGGTTGCCGTGGAGTACCACTGCGCCCGTTTTCAGTATGATCCCTTCAAGCGGGTTCCTCCCAGACCGGTCAAGCTGGAGACTGCAAGGCTGCGGGAAGAGGACTTTGTGATTTGATTCTTTAGCGGTTGAAAAGAAGTACAAACTTCTTTTCAACCGATTCTGGTCCAAAATCGCCCGCATCAAAGGTGGATGCTTTTTATTGGAGAATCGTGTGGGAACAGACAAAAGCTGGTCCGGCGGTGGCCGGACCGGTTTTTTTGTGTGCGGGGATATCGTCCTTTCGACGGGAATCAAATCTTTGGTTTGCTGAAAATTGTATAAATCCACAAAAAATTCTGGACAATGCTGGAAAAATATGGTATAGTATAAAAGCTAATCACTCAGGCTTTGTTTGAAGACGGGCAGAAGCGCCGCCGGTGGCGCTCCGGCTTTTTCAGACAGTGGCCGGGCGTATCGTCCCCGGTAACAAAAAGGAGGTAATCGAATGGAACCTAAGTTCTTCAAGATCCCCGTATGTGTAGGCGACGTGACGCTGCGTGTGGCGCAGGGCCATTTTGCCACCCGGCACAGCCATATCAACTACTTCATTGACGTAACCCGGCAGCAATCCTGCCTTCAGGAGGCGGATTCCGTGGCCCAGCAGCTGGCCCAGCGGATTCAGTCCTCCATGATGGTGGATACCATCCTGTGTATGGACGGAACCCGGGTCATTGGTACCTGCCTGGCCCGCCAGCTGGCGCAGTCGGGCTATGGCTCCGTCAATGCGGGGAGGGAAATCTACCTCCTCCGTGAAAACGTCAGCTCCGACGGCAAGCTGATTTTCCGCGACAACGCCCGATTCATGCTGGAAGGAAAAAACGTGCTGATCCTTCTGGCTTCCATTACCACCGGCAGCACAGTGGAAAAGGGAATGCGCTGTGTTCGCTATTACGGCGGCAGCGTAGCCGGCGTGGCCTCTATCTACAGTCATCTGAAAGAAGTGGAGAGCGTGCCGGTGGTGTCTCTGTTTAATACCGCCGACCTGCCGGATTATGCCAGCTACTCCCCCGACGAGTGCCCTTTGTGCAAGCAGGGGATGGAGGTGGATGCGGTGGTGGACAAATACGGGTATTCCAAGCTGTAGTCCTTTTCTGTAAAGAATCAAAAGGAACCGGAGGACCGCTTTATGCGGCCCTCCGGTTTTCCGGCGCTATTGGAGATATTCGTCCAGACTCACGGCTTGGAACCCTCGCTTTGTCAGCACCCAGGTTTCCCGGAAGCCGCATTCCTTTGCCAAAGCGGCCGCCTGTGGGAAAGCGCAGGCGATGCTTCCGGTGGCGTGGGCGTCGCTGGTGATGCAGATTCTGCCGTTCCTCTCCCGGATGGCTCGCAGAAGAAAGGGAGCAGGATAGGGAACTGTCCGGTATCCTCTGGAGATGGCACCGGTGTTGATTTCAAAAATCATATCCCGCTCCATTGCGGCCTCCAGTGCTTCCAGAGCGGCGTGCCGGTACCAGGGAGAGTCCTCGTCAAAGAACCTGCCGCCCTCGTTGAACTTGGCGGCAAGATCAAAATGTCCGGCGATCTGACAGCTGCATGTCCGCAGAAACTCTGCCGTTCTCTGGAAGCAGGCGGCGGCAAAGGCGTAATAATCCCCGCCAAAGTGCTCCCGGACGTTCCGGACAAAGGACTCCAGACTTTCATCCGAGGACAGGTAGCACCCATCCCGCCAGATACCGTGGGAGGAACCGATGATGTAGTCCCAGGGCTGAGACGGGGCAGGGGAGTCCACATCCAGCTCCAGACCCAGGAAGATCTCCAGCCGGTCACGGTATGCCTCCCTCAGGCGGAGAAGTTCCTCGCGGTACTCCGCCTCCCGACTGGCATTCATCGTCCACCCGTCCGGGTCTGCCTCCGGCGGCATGGGAGTGTGCTCGGAAAAACCCAGGGAACGGCATCCGCTCCGGATGGCGCTCAGGACCATCTCCTCCGGCGTGTTCTTTCCGTCGCCAAAAACGGTGTGAGTGTGCAGATTCTGGGGAAAGGTCATCTGATTTTCCGTCCCTCCACATAGTACCGTTTATCCTCGGCGTGGCCCATGGAGAAGGTCTTCCGGGGCAGTACGCCATCGGCTATGACGGTTTTGAACAGCTGATCCTTGCCCATGGCGGGGGGCTTGAAGCCGATATTTCCGGGCTTGGCGCCCAGCTCGCCGGTAATGGCTTCGCCATGAATATAATCCACCTTGCCGCCGTTCTCCTTGAGATAGGCGTCCAGGAAGTTTTGCAGCGTGCCTACCGGCAGCTGGACTCTGGGGTTGGGGACAGTGAGGTATCCCTCGCCGCCGGCATGGGTGTAGGCGATGGTGTGTCCCACTCCCTGGCCCTCGTGGGCATTGGGATAGAATTCCAGGAAGGCGGCAATCAGCTTTGCCGGGTCCACGCCGAACACCACCCGATGAATGGCTTCAAATTTCAGGGAGGGGTCGTGGAGGTTCTCAATCTCCACCAGAGCATACCGGGCGGGAAGATCTGCCCACTGCTCTTGAGGAGTGATCTTCTTGAGATTCTCATAGCAGGTTTTCGCGGTGGCCAGACTGTGGTTGCCGTCCCCTACGGCGAAGAGCAGGGGAGCTACTCCGCCCAGGCCGTACTTGTGCTCCATGGCCTCGTCGCTGCTCAGGCGGCTCAGGGCGGCGGCCAGCTGGCTGGTCTGTGCCTCCGTAAGCTTCCAGCCCCGAAGATGGCCCCCCTTCATCATCAACTCGAAGTCATACAGAGGTTCCATGGTCTCCTTGGCGGTGGTGATGGGCTCTACGCAGATCTTTTTGGGATCGTCAATCAGCAGCATTACGTGGGGCAGCTCAATGGGTGCATCCTTCCGCACCCGCACCCGGGGAGGGATGCGTTCAAGGACTGTGCCCTCTGTGGCCCGGATCAGGGAGCCGGAGCCCGGGGTGTAGTCGTACTTTTCCAGATCCACGGCAGCTACCAGACCCGGCCGGACCGTACCGTCGGACTGGGTCCGTTCAATGTAGATGATGGAATCCGGAAGGGTAGTGAAAATATCCTGTGCCAGATAGTCTGCCATGGAGCGGTTGATGTCAGCAATGTGGTCCTCCACATTGGCGTCGCTGAGCTTGCTCTCCGGCAGGATCAGCCGGAGAGTGCTGGGCGCATCCCCGGCGATCCGGTCCACCTCGTCCCAGTACTCCGGCTGGCTGGTGAACTGGTCGCAGGCCACCACTGCCCACCGGGTCATGTCCGTTCCCTTCTTCGGCAGCAGAATGTCCGCCGGACGCAGGCCAAGCTTCTCAAAGTTCTTGTTCATACACTCTCCTCCTTTATGTTGTATCGGCTCTCCTCCTTTTTCTTACGAGAAAAAGGAATAAAAAGAACTTTTTGGGGCGATTGTATGGGAAATATGCAGCGGCTCATCGCTCAAAGAGCATGTCGAGCAGGGCGCTGCCGTTTTCCACAAAGGGACCGGCCTCCCCTGCGGGTTCATCGTAAACGCCGCCGCGGTGGGTGTCCCTGCGGCTGTCATAGATCAGGAAGGGAACCGGGTCCGCGCCGTGTCCTCTGGTGGCGGTCAGCGTCTTGTGGTCGCTGAGCAGCAGCAGGCGGTAGTCCTGGCCGGACTGCTCCAGACGGGCCGTCAGAGGAGCGACCAGCTTGCTGTCCAGCCATTCGATGGCTTTCAGCTTTCCAGGCAGATCGCCGTTGTGAGTGCACTCGTCCGGCGCTTCCAGGTGCAGGCAGACGAAGTCGTATTGCTGGAGCTTGCTCCAGACGGCCTCCAGCTTTCCGGGGAAGTTGGTGTCCAGCTCTCCCGTCGCGCCCGCCACCTCTACCATTTCCAGTCCCCGCAGCGCGCCGATGCCGTGACACAGCGGTACCGCGCTTACCACCGCGCCGTCCAGGCCGTACTGCTCCCGGAAGGAAGGAAGCGTCACCGACGTGCCCTCTGCCCAGAACCAGATGCCGTTGGCGGGAAGCTTTCCCGCCAACCGGCGCTTCTCCGTTACCGGGTGGCGGTCCAGAATCTCATGGGCCAGAGCCATTAGATTACGGAAAACCTCCCCGCGCCGGTTTCCGGCGGGAAGGTAGGGGCCGGATTTCTCCCCCAGGTGGTCGTGGGGCGGGAAGAAACGGATGCCGGAGAGATCGCTCTCGTGCTGAACCGCCAGCTGGCGGAAGGCGGGGAAGGGGTGGAGCTCAATACGGGCATCTTCCAGAGCGCGGGAGAAGCGTGGATCTTCAAGAAGAACATGCACCGTTTCCAGGGCGGAAGCGCCGTCGATAGACCCGGCGGAGTGAGAGAGAATCCGCTTTTCCTCCATAGGCGCTTGGCTATCCTCAAAGGATATCAGGTTGCACCGGAAAGCGGCGTCTCCCGGGCGCATGACGATTCCGGCAGCGGCGGCCTCCATAGGGGAACGCCCGGTAAAATACCGTCTGGGATCACAGCCGAAAATGGACAAAATTGCCGTTTCACTTCCCGCCGGAAGGGGAGGGGGGCAGTTGACGGCGCTCCCTACCACGCCTTTGGCAGCCATGCGGTCGATGGCCGGTGTAGGAGCGGTTTGCAAAGGCGTTTTATTCCCCAGCTGGGGAACGGGATCATCGGCCATGCCGTCCCCGATGACAAGCAAATATTTCGTTGAGAAGACCTCCTTTGGGGTGCTTTCTGCTATTATACCGTATTCTGCCGCCATTTTCAACAGAAACCTGGAAAACTCTCCGGAAGGGGCAGAGAGGATACCGTCATAATGACGAAAAAATTTGGAAAGAACCGTCTAGCATTTTTCGGGCGGAGATGTTACAATGATGAGCAGGATAAAAGATTTGAGGGGGCAGTGGGGTGAACGAATCAAAAAAGGGCCGGCAGCCTCTTGCCGACTGCGTTTTTCGCCCGCTGGCAGCGGGAGGGTTGATTCTCTGCGCTGCTTTTACCGCCGCAGCTGCCGCCGCCGTCTACCCGTCTGCGCGGGAGGCTGCCTGTCTCGGCTGGCTGGTGCTGGGCGCGGGGACGGTTTTTGTTCTGGTGGGGGGAGGGGTTCTATGGCTGCTCCGCTCTGTCTGTCAACGTTACCTGTCGCCTGTGGCGCAGGCTGCCACAGCTGCCGCCCAGGCCGCCGCCGGGGATCACTCCGCGGCGCTTTCCTCGATTCCCCGTACCTGCGAGGAAGTCGCACTGCTGCTGGACGCGGCGGAAAATATGGGGAATCACCGCGCCGGATGCCTGCTTGAAATGGAGGGCGTGCTGCGGCGGATGGGGGACGGGGATCTTTCCGCCCGGCTGCCCTGCGGAAAGGGAGCGGAGTGCGGAGGCGCCTGCGGCGCATTGGAAGGTATGGCCCAGAGGCTCCGGGGAGCCGTCGGTTCCGTCCGCAGTGCGCTGGGGCAGTTGATAGGCCAGCTGGACGGGTTGGAGCAGGATATGCGCCGCCTGTCCCAGAGCGGGCAGGACCGCCGGCAGGATCGGGAGGACATGGCCCGCTCCATGGAGCGCTTGAGCAAGCGGCTTCAGAACCGGGCGGAGGGTGCTCAGGCGGTCAGCGGGGGCGCGGAAGAGCTCTGCCGGTATCTGGAGGACTATGGCAGGCGAATAGAAGAGCTGACCCGGTCTGTGGAGCGGATCAGCGACTGTGCCGCAGGGGCTGGAACTATCGTCAAAACCATGGAATCCACTGCGTTTCAATGCAGCGTTCTGGCCCGGACCGCCTATACGGAGGCTGCCGGAGCGGGAATCAATGGGAAAGGCTTTGCCGTTGTGGCCAGCGAGATGCGAGTGCTGGCCTCCCGCAGCGCTCAGGCGGCTCAGGAAGCCGCCGCCATGATGGAGGAGATGGAGCGTACCATCCGGGAGGGTTCCGCCCTGACCGCAAAGGCTTCCCGGGAACTCTGGGGTGTTTCCGGCAGCAGCGAGGAGCTGCGCCGCCGGGCTGCCGGAGCAGCGCAGGAGGCCAGGGAGGTCAGGGAGGAGCAGAAAGCTGTCTGTCAGGCTGCGAGGTTTTCCGCCAGAGAGGAGGAGAATCAACTGCTGGCCGCTCGCGCCGCCGCGTCCGCATCCATCCTGAAGGAACGCGCCGGGCGGCTCCGGGAGACGCTGCGGGTGTTTCGGCTGAGCTGATGCTTTGCTGTGTTTTTGATCAAAGAGCAGCATAATTTTTCTTCGGGAAAGAATCATGATGTCCCGTAGACTGCGGGACCCCGGCGCACACACGCCGGGGTCTTTTGCACCCTGTCAGATGTAGTTTTCCGCGCACAGCAGTTCCGCCAGCAGTACCGCGCCGCCGGCCGCGCCGCGCAGTGTATTGTGGCTGAGACAGACAAACTTGTAATCGTACTGTGTGTCGGGCCGCAGACGGCCCACGGATACCGCCATGCCGCGTTCAAGCATTCGGTCCAGACGGGTCTGGGGACGGTCGGACTCCTCGAAATAGTGGAGAAACTGCTTGGGGGCGGAGGGGAGACTCAGCTCCTGGGCGCGGCCGGAGAAATTGGCCCAATCGGCCTTGATCTCCTCCATGGAAGGCTTGTGGCCCTCCTGGAACTTCATGAAGCAGGCAGCCATGTGGCCGTCCTGGCACGCCACCCGGAAGCACTGGGCGGTGATGGCCGGGGACTGGGCCAGGGTCAATTTACCGTCTGCCACCGTACCCCACAGCTTCATGGGCTCCCGCTCGCTCTTCTCCTCCTCGCCGCCGATGTAAGGGATGCAGTTGTCTGCCATCTCCGGCCAGCGCTCAAAGGTTTTTCCAGCGCCGGAAATGGCCTGATATGTACACACCAGTGCCCGGTCCAGACCGTATTTCCGCAGAGGATGGAGCGCGGGAACGTAGGACTGGAGGGAGCAGTTGGATTTCACAGCAATAAAGCCCCGCTTGGTACCCAGGCGTTTGCGCTGGGCGTCAATGAGGCGGATGTGGTCTGCGTTGATCTCCGGGACCACCATGGGAACATCCTCAGTCCAGCGGTGGGCGCTGTTGTTGGACACCACGGGGCATTCCAGACGGGCGTACCGTTCCTCCAGAGCCTGGATCTCCTCTTTTTTCATATCCACGGCGCAAAAAACAAAATCCACCATGGCGGCCAGCTTCTCCGCATCGGCGCCGGCGTCCATGACCACCAGATTTTTCGCCTCCTGGGGCATGGGAGCTTCCATGGCCCACCGGCCCGCCACGGCCTCCTCGTAGGTCTTTCCGGCGCTGCGTGCGCTGGCTGCCACAGCGGTGAGCCGGAACCAGGGATGCCCTTCCATCAATGTAACAAAACGCTGGCCCACCATCCCGGTGCAGCCGATGATCCCAACGCGATACTCCTTCATGATAAAAACCTCCAGCAGAAATTGGCAGGGGCAGAAGAGGGAAAACTGTCGAATCCTGGGTTGAAAAATTCCCCGACCCCGTGTATACTGTAACATGATATGTGGTCCCCTGATGGGACGTACCGTATTTTCATACCACATTTTTTGCACCGTGTCAACCGTTTTCGCCCCTTATGGAGGTATCATGAAGAAGTTTTTATGTACTTTTTTTCTTTGTATGCTGACTGCGGTCACTTTGACCGCTTCTGCCTTTGCCGCGGAGGACATTATCAAGGCCGGTCTCTATTTCGGCAGCGAGGCGCTTTATTCCGCCAACTTGGAAAACTACGAAGGCTCCGGCTATTTTCTGGGATGGTTTGATGAGGACACCCGGGAATTTACCAGAATCGGTGCACTGGCGGAAACCGCCATCTCCATGACTGCCGACAGCACCATTTACCGCAGCGGAAAGACCTGCTCCCCTGCCAGATCCGCGCAGACGGATGGAGTGATCGGCGGCTATCATGTGCAGCTGCGGGAGGAATTCCCATCCTTTGACGAGGCTGCTTACGCTGCGGAGCAGCTGCCCGGCGCGTTTCCGGCGTTTATCAACAACGTTTACCGGGTCCGTATGGGCAGCTTTGTCTCCCGGGAGGAGGCGGAGGTTGCCGCGGCCACCTACTCCACCCGCAGCTGGCTGGATCGGTACGGCATGAACCGGGCGGTTTCCGGAGATGTGATATCCCCCAGCGCCACCGGCGTGACGGTGACTGTCACGGGTACGGATCAAGTTTTGTTCGAGTTTGACTGCTCCGGCGCAAAGAGCCTGGGGATTCAGCCCAACGCCGGGGCGGGGAAGGCCCAGACCTGGTTTAAGGGATATCGCTGGTACGGCGCCTTCGAGTACCGCCGGAGCACCGGAGGCAACCTGAATGTTATCAATGTGGTGTCTCTGGACGACTATGTCCGGGGGGTGCTGCCCTATGAGATGAGCCCCGTGTGGCCGCTGGAGGCGCTGAAGGCCCAGGCAGTCTGTGCCCGGACCTATGCTTTGCTGCCCAGCAAGCATTATGACAGTTACCGCTTTGATGTGTGCAACACCACAGACTGTCAGGTCTATCAGGGCGTCAATCTGGCCAGCAGCGTGACGGATCAGGCGGTGCAGGAGACGGCAGGAATTGTGGCCCGTTATGAAGGAAAGTACGCGGAAACCTACTATTGCTCTGCCAACGGCGGCGCTTCCGAGTCTTCGGAGAACGTGTGGTCCCATCCGGTGCCCTATCTGGTGGGGAAGGAGGACCCCTATGAGAAGCTTACCAGCATTCCGGATTACCAGTATACCATTACATACACTTACAGCCAGCTGACCAGCCGCCTGAAGGAAAAGGGCCACGCCATCGGTCAGGTATCCTCCGCCTATGTCTCCAAAACCACCCCTACTGGAAATGTGGCGGAGATCACCTTCCGGGATACTGCGGGAAAGACGGTGGTCCTGACAAAGGAGGCTTGCCGCTGGACGCTGGATACCAAGAGCATGCGCTTTATGATTTCCGGCGGCGGCAGCGGCGGAGGGGGGTGGGCGGTCAACCGCTCCGGCGCTGTTTTGTCCAGCCTCAGCGATGCCTATACCGTTTCCGGTAAAGGACTGGTAGGCATCTTCGGCGGGGGGACCGCTTATGCAATCACTTCCTCCGGGACCTCCGTTCTTCCGCCGGCGGCGGGAACCGCCGGGACGGGAAACGGAATTACCATCACCGGTACCGGCTGGGGCCACGGCGTAGGCATGAGCCAATATGGGGCCAAGGCCATGGCGGAGCAGGGGTATACTTATGAGGATATTCTGCTATTCTACTATACGGGGATCACGCTGGAAAGGATTGTCCCTTAGGAGGTGGAAAACGTCCGATGACAGAATATCGCAAATTTGGAGCAGCAGGGCTGTCCCGTGTGCGGGCGCTGTACGAGGATTCCGGATGGCTGGCCTATCTGGGCGCTCCGGACAAACTGGCGCGGGCCTTTGCCGGATCTCTTTTCGTTCTCGGTGCCTTTCGGGATGGTGTATTGATAGGGTTTATCCGGTGCGTAGGAGATGGAGAGCATATCGTCTACGTACAGGATCTGATCGTGGACAAGGCGTACCGGCGTCAAGGGATCGGGAGAACTTTGCTGCGGAAGGCGAGGGAAACATACCGGCATGTCCGTACGTTTCTTCTGATAACAGATGCCTCTGATGAGAACGCCAATGCTTTTTATCAAACCATCAAAATGAAATCCTGTGAGGATGCAGGGCTGACCGGTTATCTTGGGTAAGAGCAGCTCTGGAAAGGAAGCGCCATTGAAAACACATGATTTTTACTACGATCTTCCCCCCGAGCTCATTGCCCAGACTCCCATTGAGCGCCGGGACGCCTCCCGGCTGCTGGCTCTGGACAAAGCGGCAGGAACGTGGGAGCACCGGCATTTTTATGAGCTGCCTTCGCTGCTGCGTCCGGGGGACTGCCTGATTATGAACGACTCCCGGGTGCTGCCTGCCCGGCTGCTGGGCAGCCGGGTGGGGAAGGACGGGACTTTGGGCGGAGCCTGCGAGGTGCTGCTGCTCATCGACCGGGGGGAAAATGTCTGGGAGTGTCTGGTGCGTCCGGGGAAGAAGCTGCGCACCGGCGCAAGAGTGTCTTTTGGAACCACCGGAGAGCTGACGGGAGAAATTTTAGGCGAAGTGGGGGGGGGCAACCGGCTGGTCCGCTTTGCTTGCCAGGGAATTTTCCTGGAGGTGCTGGAACGGCTGGGGAGAATGCCCCTGCCGCCCTATATCAAAGCGGAGCTTCAGGACCGGGAGCGGTATCAGACGGTGTACTCCCGGGTGTCCGGCTCCGCCGCCGCGCCTACGGCGGGACTGCATTTTACGCAGGAACTGATAGAGGAGATCTGTGCTCTGGGCGTGAATATCGGCTATGTGACTCTGCACGTTGGTCTGGGAACCTTCCGCCCGGTGAAGGAGGAGGAAATTGCCGATCATGACATGCACAGTGAATATTGTGTGATTTCCCAGGAAACGGCAGATCTGATTAACCGGACCAAGGCTGGGGGAGGGAGGGTGATCTGCGTGGGCACCACCTCCTGCCGGACTGTTGAAAGCTGGGCGGATGAATCGGGATATTTGGAGGCAAAGGCCGGATGGACCAATATTTTTATCTATCCGGGCTACAAGTTCAAGGTGCTCGACGGGCTGATTACCAATTTTCACCTGCCGGAGAGCACGCTGATTATGCTGGTGTCCGCGCTGGCGGGCCGGGAGAGGGTGCTGAAGGCTTATGAAGAGGCCGTGAGGGAACGGTACCGGTTCTTCTCCTTTGGGGATGCGATGTTTATTTATTAAGGAGGTTCTATTATGCTCTCGCTTCTGAAAGGCCATGTCAGCGATGCGGCGGCACCGTTTATCTTTGTGGCGCTGTTTCTGATCATTGGCGGCGCAGCTTTGTGGCTGACGCCCCGTCTGGCCAGATGGATGGATGAAAGGGCCGCCGCCCATAAGGGATATTATGACGGCATGCTCACCGAGGACCCCAACGAGACTGCGGAGGAAGAGGGGGAGAAGCCGGATGAAAAAGCTTCGTGATCTGCTCAATACCGGGTCCAGGCCGGAGGCGCTGGCGGGCGCGGCGGAAGGAGTGCGCAAAAGCCTCCCGCCCCCGGAGCGAAAGGCGGAACGGAAATCCTGGTTCCGCGCTTTGCGGTGAGAGTCAGACGCAGGCAAGCGTTCTTTTTGAGACTTTTTCTGAAGAAAAAGTGGAAGTTACACAAAGTAAAGGAGCAGTCTATGTTCAAGGTCATCAAACAGGAGGGCCGCGCCCGGCGGGGACAGTTTTCCTGTGCCCACGGCGGGACGGTACAGACGCCCGTCTTCATGAACGTCGGTACACAGGGGGCCATCAAAGGCGCGGTCAGCGCCCTTGATCTGAAGGATCTCAAATGTCAGATTGAGCTGAGCAACACCTACCATCTTCACCTCCGGCCCGGGGATCATGTGGTGCGGGAGCTGGGCGGGCTTCACAAAATGATGAATTGGGATGGGCCTATTCTGACGGATTCCGGCGGCTTCCAGGTGTTTTCCCTGGCAGGACTGCGGAAGATCACGGAGGAGGGCGTCACGTTTGCTTCTCATATCGACGGCCGGAGAATCTTCATGGGGCCGGAGGAGTCCATGCGGATTCAGTCCAATCTGGGCAGCGACGTGGCCATGGCCTTCGACGAGTGCGTGGAAAACCCCGCGCCTTACGACTATGTGAAGCAGTCCTGTCAGAGGACGGTGAGATGGCTCTGGCGGTGCAAGGAGGAGCACGAGCGGTTAAACGCCCTGCCGGACTGTGTTAATCCGGGACAGATGCTCTTTGGCATCAATCAAGGCGGCACTTATGAAGATCTGCGGATCTGGAGCATGCAGGAGAGCGCGAAGGTGAACTGCGACGGTTACGGGATCGGCGGGCTGGCGGTCGGGGAGGAAACGGAGGTCATGTACCGCATTCTGGATGTGGTGCTGCCCTATGCGCCGGAGGACAAGCCCCGGTATCTCATGGGAGTGGGCACGCCATCCAATATTGTAGAGAGCGTCTGGCGGGGAGTGGATTTCTTTGACTGCGTCATGCCCGCCCGGAATGCCCGGCATGGGAAGCTTTTTACCTGGAGTGGAAGCCTGAATATCAAAAACGAGAAATATAAGACGGATGAGCGCCCCATTGAGCCGGGCTGCGGCTGCCCCGCCTGCCGGAACTTTTCCAGGGCATATCTCCGGCACCTTTTCAAAGCGGAGGAGATGCTGGCCATGCGTCTGGCGGTGATGCACAACCTGTGGTTCTACAACACGCTGATGGAGCGGATCCGGGAGGCGCTGGACGCGGGAGCGTATGGCTCCTTCCGGGAGGAATACAGCCGGAAGCTGGGAGAGCGGGTGTGATACTTTTTCTTGGAGGCAACGTGCCGGGAAAAATTTGGCCCGCTTTTCAAACAGACTCTGGGCATTTTTTTGTAAATCTGTCGAAAAAGTTCTTGCTTTTTTCTTTCTGTTGTGATATCCTATCATGGCAATAAAGGGCGGTCCTCTGTCAAGGAGCGGCGCGAGACGCGGCCGGCTCCGTCCAAATTGTTAAGAACGCCTATATATCAGGAGGAAATATTCCATGGATCTCATCAAAGAGCTGACCAAATCTCAGATCAAGGAAATGCCCGAAGTCCTGGTGGGCGACACCGTGAAGGTGCATGTCAAGGTCAAGGAAGGTACCCGTGAGCGCATCCAGGTCTATGAGGGTACCGTCATCGCCAAGAAGCATGGCGGCATTGAGGAGACGATCACCGTCCGCCGCGTATCTTACGGCATCGGCGTGGAGAAGGTGTTCCCGCTGCATTCTCCCACCATTGACAAGATCGAGGTTGTCCGTCACGGCGTCGTGCGCCGGGCCAAGCTGTACTACCTGCGCGACCGCGTGGGCAAGGCCGCCAAGGTTCGCGAGAAGCTCTGATAACGCAAAAAGTTCCGGCAGGCGTGAGCCTGCCGGACTTTTTTACGCTGTCAGGGGGGAAGCGGAGGGGATTCCGCCGCCCGGCGGCGGGAACGGGGGTGCGGCAGGCGGTTTCGTTAGAGATGGCAGATCATCCTGTAGCGGCTGGCCATGGTTCCGTCTGACATTTGCTCTTTTAGCGCTTCTGCGATGGCGAAACCGCACTTCGCATAGCATTTCTGTGCCGCCAGATTGTCTTGGTTTGTAAACAGCTGGACAGATGTTATCCCTTGGGATTTTAGATGCTCCAGGATCCATTTTACCACATACGAACCAGTTGATGAGCAGGCATGAGAGCCGCCATTTTCAGAAATGCCGTGTGACTGTCTGCCAGCAGGCCGTTTACCGCGAACCAGCCCACAGGTTGTCCGCTGCTGAAAACAATATACCCCTCTTCGTCTGCATCCTCGTTCCAAGAGGAGACAGCTTCTTCCCAATCCCGTTTTTCCGTAGGGACTTCGTTTAAGGCTTTCATAACGGAGGGATTGTTCATCAACTGAAACAGGAATTTAGCGTCCTGAACGGTGACAGGTTTGATCTCAATATTTCCCATAAGATGCCGCCCTCTCTACCGCCATTCTGCCCTGGCCGGGTTTCTGGGTGCAGTGCGGTAGAATTTCAGATCCGTATGTCCTATAATGAGGCAGCTGTCAATATGCCGCGTCTCCGTGACACCGAAATATTCCCGAAGCTCCGGGTCTGTGTCGATGGCCCGGGTGGCGAAGCCGCAGTACAGGGCTCCCAGGCCCAGGGCGTGGGCCATCAGCTCCATGTTGGCCAGGGCCAGCCCGCCGTCCACCGGACGTTCGGAGGTTACGGAGATCATCTGGTTTCCGCCATAAAACAGGGTGTCCGGCTCTTCCGGATGGGCCAGATAGTTCTCATAGCGGCGGTAGAGCAATTTACGGCCCTGTTCCTGGGCGTGGCGGGCAAAGGCCTTCCAGATTTTGGGACGCATGGCTTCAAATTCCTCATCCAGGACGGTGAAGCCCACCGTCTGGCTGTTGGAGCTGGTGGGGGCGCAGCGGCCTGCGTCCAGCAGCAGCTCCAGCTCCCGGCGGGAAGCCTTTTCTCCGGTGAACTTCCGTATGCTGCGGCGAAAGCGCATGGCGTTGAGCAGCGCTTCCGGATTCAGATCAAAGGCGGAGGGGGCATAGGGAACGGGCGCCTCCAGATCCGGCATGGACGGAGCGCCCACCGGACAGATCGCCACGCACTGGCCGCAGGCAAAGCACCAGGTCTTGTTACAGCGATAGGTCCCATCTTCATTGGGTACGATGGCGTGGACGGCGCAGTTTTCGGCGCACAGGCTGCAGCCGGTGCAGCGGGCGGGATCGATTGTCACCATGTTTTTTCTCCTTCATTGCAATATAATATCAAATTTTCCACAAAAGTCTTCAGAAGTGATGCGCACCTTACAGCGCTCCATGTTCCGGCAGTCGATCTTCCACTCCATGGGCCAGCGGATATTCCAATCGTAAAGAACGCTGCCGTTCTGTCCCAGAACTTCCACTTGGGCGCCGCCAGAGACGGGTTCCACCTGAATAAAAAGCTCACTGTACTTTTTGGTGATCCGGAAGCTTTTGGAAACATGGCCGTTCATATGCCGGTATTCGCCCCAGAATCTTGCCGGCGTTCCCATCGCGTTCCCTACAGAAAAGAGACTGAATTTCATTACCATCAGGCCGAAATAGTTCAGCGTCAGGAAGGTGGGAATAAGCACAGCGGCCGGCAGCAACGCGGTTTTCAAAGCTTCCATGACAATCCTCCTTACGCAAGCGTCTTGGAAAAAACCTCCATGTTGTTCTTCGCCTGAATGCCGGGCGCTTTTTTGTAACCGTGGGCAAGATAGAACGCTGCGGCGTCATCGGCGGTCAGGATGGCGCGGTACGCGCCATGCTCCAGGAAATAGGCCTCCGTCCGCTCCAGCAGCAGAGAGCCGTATCCCCGCCGCCGGAAGGCGGGAGCCACCCAGAACTCCCGGATAAAGCCGAAGGGCTCCTCTAAAAACCAATGGGTGAAGCTTGCCGTCTGAAACTGGAGAAAGCCCAGCGCTTCCCCGCCAACGCCGGTGAGAAGAAAGGCCTGATTGACCTTCTCTTCGTCCATCTCCCGGAACAGGCCGTCCCAGTCCTTCACGGAAATATCCAGCTCATGAAAATAGGTCTGGAAAGCGGTGCGGAAACGGGAATCGGTAAAATCGGAAAGCAGGATTACATTTTCAGCCATAAAAGCTCCTTTCCGCGGCAAAACAAAAGACGTTCCCCCATTCGGGGAACGTCAGATTTTTCCATTCTGCTTTCCGGCTGCCGCCGCGTCAGGCAGCGAAGGGCGAATGGCAAAGATCCCCGAATCGGATGATTACAGTTTTCATGTCATTCACCTGCCTTTCCTGAAAAAATTATAGCAGAGAGGGAAAGTGTTGTCAAGATTCGGTGCCGAAAAAAGATAGCGGACCACATTCTTCAAAAAATTTACAATTACTACTTTTCAAATGCCCGAAAATATATTAGAATAGTAGCCGGTAATCATCGAAAATTTCCAACCGGAGAAGAAAGTAGAGGAATACGCCTATGGAGGAACCCAAATATAAGAGAGTCCTGCTGAAGATCAGCGGCGAAGCCCTGGCGGGAGAAAAGCATACCGGGCTGGATTTTGCCATCATTGCGCAGGTGTGCGATGTCATCAAGGAAGCCGTGGAGATGGGCGTTCAGGTGGGCATCGTCATTGGGGCCGGGAACTTCTGGCGAGGCGCCAAGGACGGGGGCGGCCGCATGGAGCGAACTCGGGCCGACCATATGGGGATGCTGGGCACCGCCATGAACTGTCTGGCGGTAGCCGATGTGCTGGAGCAGAAGGGTGTGGCGGCGAGAGTGCAGACTGCCCTGGAAATCCGGGCCGTGGCTGAGCCCTATGTCCGGGGACGGGCCATTCATCATCTGGAGCGGGGGAGGGTGGTCATCTTCGGTTGCGGCACCGGCAACCCCTTCTTTTCCACTGACACCGCCGCTGTGCTGCGGGCTGCCGAGATTGGTGCGGACGTGATCCTCCTGGCAAAAAATGTGGACGGTGTGTACAGCGCCGACCCTGTCAAGGACCCCACTGCTGTGAAGTACGACGTCATCACCTATGATGAGGTGCTGGCGCAGCGTCTGGCCGTTATGGATTCCACAGCCTCCAGTCTGGCGATGGATAACCATATTCCTGTGCTGCTCTTTGCGCTGAAGGACCCCCAGAATATCATCCGCGCCCTGAAGGGCGAGAAGATTGGAACGATTGTGAAGGAGGATACAACCAAATGAAAGCCGAATATAAAGCCTTTGAAGAGAGAATGAGGAAATCGGTGGCCTCTGTGTCCGCGGACTTTGCTGCTGTCCGGGCGGGCCGGGCCAATGCCGCCGTTCTGGACCGGATCATGGTGGACTATTACGGTACGCCTACGCCTATTCACCAGATTGCTTCCATCGGTTCCCCCGACCCCCGGACTCTGACCATTCAGCCCTGGGACGCCGGTGCGGTCAAGCTGATCTGCAAGGCCATTCAGGAATCCGATCTGGGCATCAATCCCCAGAATGACGGCAAGATCATCCGGCTTGCCTTCCCGCAGCTCACAGAGGAGCGGCGCAAGGAACTGGTCAAGCAGATTGCCAAGTACGCCGAGGGCGGCAAGGTAGCCATCCGCAACATCCGCCGGGATGCGGTAGAGGAATTCAAGGCTCAGAAGAAAAACAGTGAAATCACGGAAGACGACATGAAGATCGCTGAGAAGGATATCCAGAAGCTCACCGACGACATGTGCAAGGAAATCGATGAGCTGCTGGCGAAAAAGGAGAAAGAGCTGCTGGCGGTGTAACGGAAAGGACGCTTCGCGTGCGCTATTTTATCTGATCAGAGCGAGGAAGTCATGAAGTTTGCTTTTGGAAAAAAAAGCGGGGATACGGCGGGGCAGGTGGATTTTAGCCGTCTGCCCCGCCATATCGCGATTATATTGGACGGCAACGGCCGCTGGGCCAAGCGCCGGGGACTGCCCCGCACCGCCGGACACAAGGTGGGAGCGGAAACCTTCCGCACAATTGCCACCTACTGCCGTGATATCGGTATTGAGTATCTGACAGTCTACGCCTTTTCTACCGAGAACTGGAAGCGGCCCCGGGACGAGGTGGACACGATTATGGTGCTGCTGAAGCGGTATTTGCTGGAGGCCATCGAAACCATGGAGCGGGACAACGTGCGGCTGCGGTTTATGGGAGACATGTCGCCGCTTAACGATGAGCTGAAAGGACTGGTAGAGAAATGCAATGCCATTTCCAGCCGTCTGAGCGGGTGCTTGTGCAGCATTTGTATCAATTACGGTGGCCGGGCGGAGCTGGTGCACGCCGCAGAGAGGTTCGCGGAGGATTGCCGGCTGGGACTTGTAAAGCCTGATAGCTTAACGGAAGAAGTCCTGTCCGGATACCTTTATTCCGCGGGGATTCCGGACCCGGAGCTGTTGATTCGTCCCGGCGGGGAGCAGCGGCTGAGCAACTTCCTGCTGTGGCAGTGCGCCTACAGCGAATTCTATTTCACAGATGTGCTTTGGCCCGATTTTTCCAAGGAGGAACTCCACCGGGCCATTGCGGCCTATCAGCGCCGCAGCCGCCGGTATGGCGGGCTGCAGGAGGGTTCGACATGAAATCAAGACTTATGGTGGCGGCGGTGGGAGTGCCCGTTCTGCTGTATATTGTGCTGTGGGGGCCGGAGTGGGTGATCGCCCTGGCCCTGACGGCGCTGTCAGGCGTGGGCGCTTATGAGTTGATGAAGTGCGTAGGGGCGGTGGAGTCCAGCCGGATGCTGTGCCGGCTGACAGTGGTGTTCGCCGTGTGGGCGGTGCTGTGCGGCTGGGTTCTGGCCGAGTGGCTGATTCCCTGCCTGATGCTGTATATCCTGCTGGCCTTTGCCACAGCGATTTGGAAGGCGGGGGAGGTCAAGGTGGCCCATCTGATGGCGGGTGTGTTCGGCGCAATTATGATTCCCTACGCCTTCAGCTCCTTTTTCCATATTTTCGGTCTGGGCGGGCACAGGGGATACCTGCTGCTGCCGTTTATTCTCAGCTTTGCCTGCGATACCTTTGCTTATTTCACTGGCCTTGCCATCGGGCGGCACAAGCTGGCGCCCAAGGTGAGCCCCAAGAAGACGGTGGAGGGCTCCATCGGCGGTCTGGTTGGCAATGTACTCTGCGGCCTGATTTTCGCGTTTGTGATGAACCGCTGGTTTGACGGGACAATCCGCTATGGTTCCATGACGCTGCTGGCGCTGTTCTGCGGCATGGTGGCGCAGATCGGGGATCTGAGCTTTTCCCTCATCAAGCGGGAATTTGGCGTGAAGGACTATGGAAAAATTTTTCTGGCCCATGGCGGGGTGCTGGACCGGTTTGACAGCGTGCTGTTCGTGGCCCCCACCCTGGCTGCGCTGATGCAGATTTTGGGGATACGGTAAGCGGCTCCATAACTTTTCTGAGGAGGCGAGTGAATTGGAGATCAAGGAAGTCAGTCTCTGCGGCCGCGTGGCAGAGGAGCTGATTGATCTGTCCGCAGACTGGGAGGCGGAAGGCTGCTGCTATGGCTATCGAAAAAATGAGTATGCCGACCTGGAGGGAAACCGCATTTTCCTTGCGGAGGAAGGCGGTAAGATTATTGGGTATCTGTTTGGAAATCTGCGAAAGTCAGAGGGTCAAAGCGCTGTCATGCCGGATGGTACCGATTATTTTGAAGTGGAAGAGCTCTATGTGCGGCCGGAATGGCGTTCACAGGGCGTTGGTTCCGCGTTGTTCTGTTATATGGAAGCACAGGTCAGACCAGAGGCAAAATATCTCATGTTGGGAACAGCTTCAAAGAATTGTCGTGGGATTTTGCACTTTTATATGGATGAGCTGGGCATGGAATTCTGGAGTGCCGCGCTTTTCAGGAAGCTGTAAAAGTGAAAGAGGCGGGGGTACGGCACACCGAAAGAGGATGTATCGGCAGCTGCGGCAAGGACGGAAGGATTTTTTATGATCATATTTTGATAAGCAGCGGCTGGAGGATACGAAAATACTTTTGCCTGTGAAATGCAGCTGATTCTGCCCGTTTGGGAGGTGCGCATGGTAAATACAATTTCTCTGCTGGGATCCACCGGCTCCATCGGCCGTCAGACATTGGACGTCTGCCGGGAGCAGGGAGTCCGGGTCGTCGCCCTGACGGCCCGGAGCAGCATTGACCTGCTGGAACAGCAAGCCCGTGAATTTCGCCCCCGGCTGGTGGCGGTATATGACTTGGAGCCCGCTCTGGAGCTGGCGAAGCGGCTGACGGGACTGGATATTGAGGTGGTCTACGGTCTGGACGGCCTGAGAAGAGCGGCGTCCTGGCCGGAGAGCGAAGCGGTGGTGACTGCCGTGGTGGGCATGGCGGCGCTGTGGCCCACTATGGCCGCTATTGAGGCGGGTAAACGGGTGGCTTTCGCCAACAAGGAAACCCTGGTCTGTGCAGGAGAGCTGGTCATGGACGCCGCCCGGCAATTCGGAGCGGAGATTATCCCCGTGGACAGCGAGCACTCCGCCATTTTTCAGTGCCTCCAGGGCAGCCGTGACCGGGAGGAGATCAAGCGTCTGATCCTGACCTGCTCCGGCGGACCGTTTTTCGGCCTGAGCCGGGAGGAGGTTGGAAAAAAAACCAGGGCCGACGCCCTCCGGCACCCGAACTGGAGCATGGGGGAGAAGATCACCATCGACTGTGCCACCCTGATGAACAAGGGGCTGGAATTCATCGAGGCCATGCGTCTGTTCCGGGTGACGCCGGAGCAGGTGAGCGTGGTGATCCACCGTCAGAGCATAATTCATTCCATGGTGGAGTTCCGGGATGGGGCGGTGCTGGCCCAGCTGGGGACCCCGGATATGCGCCTGCCCATCCGGTACGCGCTGACCTATCCGGACCGTGGAAAATCGGAGCTGCCGGGTCTGGACCTGCTGAGCTGCCCGCCTCTGACCTTTGCGCCGCCGGATTTGGAAGCGTTTCCCTGTTTGAAAATGGCTATGGAGTGCGCCAGAACCGGCGGAACCGTCTGCGCGGTGCTCAATGGGGCCAATGAAGCGGCGGTGGAGCTGTTTCGGCGGGAGGAAATTTCCTTTGGACAGATTCCACAGCTGGTGGCAAGGGCTCTGGACGATATCCCCAATATTGCGCACCCGTCCATGGAAGAAATTCTGGAGGCGGACCGGCAGGCCAGGGAGTGCGTCCGCCGGAGGCTGCCATGATAGACCTTGGGATGCCCACGCTGATCGGACTGCCGCGGCTGGATGACTGCGGGGCGCTGTGCCGGGAGCTGGGGCTGCAATTCATTGAGCTGAATATGAACCTGCCGCAGTACCAGACAGACCGTCTGGACGCGGCAGCGCTGCGGCGCGTCCGGGAGGAGTACGGGGTATACTTTACTCTGCATCTGGATGAAAATCTCAATCCCGGTGATTTCAACCCCCGGATTGCAGAGGCGTATGTGCGCACTGCGGAGGATGCCATAGCTTTTGCGGAAGCGCTGGAAATGCCGGTCTTGAATATGCACCTGTCCCGAGGCATACACTTTACATTGCCGGGGGAGAAGGTGTATTTGTTTGACCAGTACAGGGAAGCGTATCTGGCGCGGATGCGGTCCTTCCGGGACCGGTGCGCTGCGGCGGCCGGACAGGGGGGCGTCAGAATCTGCGTGGAGAACACCGATGGCTGCCGGAGAGCGCAGATTCAGGCTCTGGATCTGCTGCTGGAGAGTCCGGTGTTTGCGCTGACCTATGACGTGGGACATAACCACGGTTCCGGCGGCGGAGATGAGAAGATCATTCTCCGGCGGAGAGAAAAATTGATTCACTTCCATCTTCATGACGCGAGGGAAGCGTCGTGTCACCTTCCCCTTGGAGAGGGGGAGCTTGATTGGAAGAAATATCTGCGTCTGGCGGAAGCCGTCAATGGCCGCGCAGTCCTGGAGGTCAAGACGGCGGAGGGGCTGCGGACGTCGGTCCGGCGGCTTCGCGCGGTATGACGGAACCCGGACCAATCATTAACTACCTGGCAAAGAGGTAATGCTATGTATATTATTATCGCCATCCTTCTTTTTGGAGTTCTGATTGCTGCCCACGAGTGGGGCCACTTCATCGCCGCGCGGCTGTGCGGTGTCACTGTTCATGAGTTTTCCATCGGCATGGGGCCCGTTCTGTGGAAAAGCAGACCGAAAGATCTCGACGCATGGGAATCCAAGGGTGTGAAGCAGACCCAGTTTTCCATCAGAGCGCTGCCCATTGGAGGCTTCTGCTCTCTGGAGGGTGAGGAGGAGGATTCCGACGATCCCCACAGTCTCAGCAACCAGGGGTTCTGGAAAAAAGTGCTGGTGTTCGCCGCCGGTGCCATCATGAATTTTCTGGTAGGCGTGATAATCGTACTGATTCTCAATTTCCAGGCGGAGGGGTTCCTGGTGCCCGTGGCGGCGGGCTGCGCACCGGAGTTCGAGACTGTCAACGGCGCGGCGCTGGTGGAGGGGGACGTGTTTTACTCCATCAACGGCTCCCGGGTTTATCTGGCCAGCGACATTGACCTGCTTCTTATGCTGGCCAACCGCCAGCCTATTGACGTGGTGGTTTTGCGGGATGGGGAGAAGGTGGAGCTGCACAATCTGGCGGTGGGAACCTTCAGCGACACCGACGGGAATCCTTACGAGGGCTATGGCTTTTACCGCGCCGCTGTGGTGAAGGAGGCCACCCTGGGAACCCGTCTGCAATACACCTGGTACAACTCCATTGATTTTGTGCGGACGGTCTGGTTCAGTCTGAAAATGCTTGTCACCGGCGGTGCGGGCGTTCATGATCTCAGCGGCCCGGTGGGCATTGTGTCCACCATCAACGAGGTGGGCGCACAGAGCGCCACCGTAGCGGACGCGCTGGCCAATATCGCCTACTTCGGCGCGATGATCGCCGTGAATCTGGCGGTGATGAACCTGCTGCCCATTCCTGCTCTGGACGGTGGACATATCCTGTTTCTGGTGGTCTCCACGCTTTCGGAGCATCTGTTCAAGAAAAAGATCCCCATGAAGTACGAGGCGGCCATCAATATGGTGTTTCTCTTCCTGCTGATGGGGCTGATGCTGTTTGTGACGTTCAACGACGTTCTCAAGCTGATTCACTGAGGAGGCGGCAGGGTGACAAAGCAGATTATGGTGGGGACTGTCCCCGTGGGCGGCGGCGCGCCCGTTTCCATTCAGTCCATGTGCAATACCAAGACCCATGACGTATCCGCCACCGTGGAGCAGATTCTCCGCCTGGAGGAGGCTGGGTGCGAGATTATCCGGGTGGCGGTGCCGGACATGGCGGCGGCCAGGGCGATTGGCAGGATCAAAAGCCAAATTCACATTCCCCTGGTGGCGGACATCCATTTTGATTACCGTCTGGCGCTGGAATGCGCGGACCAGGGAGTGGACAAGATCCGTATCAACCCGGGAAACATTGGCGGCGACAGCCGGGTGAAGGCTGTGGCGGACGCCTGCCGGGAGAGGAAGATCCCCATCCGCATCGGCGTCAACGGCGGTTCTCTGGAAAGGGAGCTGCTCCAAAAATATGGCGGGGCCACATCTGAAGCCCTGGCGGAGAGCGCCCTGGGCCACGCGGCGCTGCTGGAAAAATTTGATTTCACCGACATCTGCATTTCTGTGAAGTGCTCCTCGGTGCCGGTAACGGTCGGGGCGTACCGGCTGCTGAAGGAGAAATGCGGCTACCCGCTGCACTTGGGCGTTACGGAGGCGGGAACTCCCGATATGGGGATGGTGAAGTCCGCCATGGGTATTGGAGGGCTGCTGTGCCTGGGCATCGGGGATACGCTGCGGGTTACGCTGACCGCCGACCCGGTGGAGGAAATTTACGCGGCGAAGAAAATCCTGCTGGCCGCGGGGCTGCGGCAGGAGGGACCAAACATTATTGCCTGCCCTACCTGCGGCAGGACCAATATTGACCTGATTGCCATGACCGGAGAGGTTGAGCGCCGTCTGGCGGGGTGCAGAAAAGCCATCACCGTGGCAGTGATGGGTTGTGCGGTGAACGGCCCCGGCGAGGCCGCCGCCGCCGACGTGGGCATTGCCGGGGGAAAAGGGGAGGGACTCCTGTTTCGCAGAGGGCAGATCCTTCGGAAGGTTCCTCAGGACAAGCTGGTGGACGCGCTGCTGGAGGAGATTGGTAAATTATGATGGAAAGTTTTTTCAAATCCGGGGAACAATTATCATGGCAGTCCGTCTAATAGGGCAGTCCGGTTGACGGACAAATGAAAAATACCTTGGAGGTACACATGAAAAAACTGATAAGCGCATTTCTTGGAATCACTCTTCTGCTGGCTCTGTCCGCGTGTGGCGGAAACGGCGGCGGACAAAACAAGGAGGCCCCTGATCTGAACCAGTATTACGAGGACTTCATGGCTACGTTGGGAGCGGACAACACCCCTGCGATGATGGACGTGGAGGCGGAGTATATCGGTCAGGTTTATCCCGGCCTGGAGACCTATGGGACCAAGCAGGCCGTAATGAAGATGGCGGCAATCACCTCCGTACCCTTTGAGTTCGCTTTGATAGAGGTGGAGGATGCGGCCAACGCACAGGCAGTTGCGGATATTCTCCAGGCCCGTGTCGACGCGCAGATTGACGGCGGGGCGTTTTACCCGGAGACCATCGCCGCCTGGGAAAAGGCCCAGGTGATTACCCACGGCAGCGTAGTGGCCCTCATCTGCGCCGGTACGGAACAGGAGCAGGCGGTGGAAGCGTTCAACAAGCTGTTTGCGTAACACACAACCGGGGCATACATGTGATTTCACGTGTATGCCCTTTTTTATGGGAGAGAGATATTATGGTTTTTTCCAGCTTGCCCTTTCTGTTTTTCTATCTTATGGCGGTGCTGGCCGTCTACAAGCTTTCGCCTCTGAAGCTGCGCAATCTTGTTTTGCTGCTGGTGAGCCTGTTTTTCTATGGCTGGGGGGAGCCGGTGTATATTCTCATCATGCTGCTGTCCATTGCGGTGGACTACATTCACGGCATGCTGGTGGAGCGCTGGCGGGAGGACGATCGGAAGGCCAGGAGAGCGGTGGCTTCGTCAGTGATTTTCAATCTGGCAATTCTGGTATTTTTCAAATACTGGGACTTTCTGGCGGGAAATGTAAACGCCCTGACGGGACTTTCCCTGCCGCTGTTTGGGCTGCCTCTGCCCATCGGCATCAGCTTCTATACCTTCCAGACCATGAGCTACACTATCGACGTCTACCGGCAGGACGCGCCTGTACAGCGCAACCTCGCCGCCTTCGGCGCCTACGTCACGCTGTTTCCGCAGCTGATTGCGGGACCCATCGTCAGGTACAAATCTGTAGCGGACCAGTTGGAGAACCGGCGGGAGGACCTGGAGCAATTTGTCTCCGGCGTTCAGCGCTTTGCCGTAGGGGCTGCCAAAAAAGTGCTGCTGGCCAACGCTATCGGGCAGCTGTGGGATCAGTCCCTGGCGGCGGAAGCTCTGACTGCCGCCGGAGCGTGGCTGGGGCTGGCGGCTTACGCGTTCCAGATTTATTTTGATTTCTCCGGCTACAGCGATATGGCCATCGGTCTGGGACGGATGTTCGGGTTTGAGTTTCTGGAGAACTTCAACTATCCCTATATTGCAAAGTCCGTCGTGGAGTTCTGGAAGCGGTGGCATATCTCCCTGACCACCTGGTTTAGGGAGTATGTCTACTTTCCTCTGGGAGGAAACCGGGTGCCAAAATGGAAGTGGGTGCGCAACATCCTGCTGGTGTGGCTTTTTACCGGTGTATGGCATGGTGCGGGCTGGAATTTTCTGCTGTGGGGACTGTACTACGGCGCGTGGATGCTGGCGGAACGGCTGTTCCTGGGGGCTTGGCTGGAGAAGCTGCCCGGAGTGGCCCGGCACGTCTACACCATGGTGATTGTTCTGATTGGCTGGGCTCTGTTTGCCGTGGAGGATATGGGACGGCTGGGGGCTTATTTCGGGTCCCTGTTTGGAAACGGCGGCTGGTTCAGTCCTGTGGACGGCTACCGGCTGAGAACCTATCTGCCCACGCTGGTGATTCTGGCGGCTGGCTCCACGCCGCTGGCCCGGAAGCTGTGGGGCAGGCTGGGGGAGAAAGCCCGGTCCGTTCTGACGCCGCTGCTGGTGCTGGGGGCGCTGATGCTGTGCACTGCGTCTCTGGTGGACGCGGGGTACAATCCGTTTTTGTATTTCCGGTTCTGAGAAGGGAGGAAGAGATTTATGAGCAAACTGTCACAGCGCGTCACAGCGGTGATTTTCTGCGTCTTTCTGGCGGGCTTTGGCCTGCTGCACATTCTTCTGCCTGACAGGACCTTTTCTCCGGTGGAGAACCGGAACCTGACCCAGCTGCCCTCCTTTTCCTGGTCCGCTCTGGCGGATGGCAGCTACACTGCCGGGCTGGAAAAATACCTGGAGGATCAGTTCCCTCTCAGAGACGGCTGGATGGGGCTGAAAAACCGGTACGAGTATCTGCTGGGCAAACGGGAGTTCCATGGGGTGTATCTCTGTGGCGGCAGGCTGATCCATAAGATTGAAGATACCAGCCGGGCGGAACAGAACATTGGACATCTGCAAAAGCTGACGGAAAAAACGGATATTCCGGTATACGTGGGTCTGATTCCAACGGCGGCAGAGGTCTATAAAAATGAGCTGCCCGCCGGAGCGGAAAACTTCGATCAGGCGGCCTACCTGGAAAATGTCCGGAAGAGCGTCCCGAACGCCGTCTGGGTGGACATTGCGAAATGGGTGACAAGTGCGTCGGACGTTCCTCTTTTCTACCGCACAGACCACCACTGGACCAGCGCCGGCGCGTGGCGCGGATATGCGGCGCTGATGGAGTCCATGGGGGAGCAGCCCGAGCCCCTGGGAAGACCGGAGACTGTGTCAGAGGATTTCTACGGTACGCTCTATTCCACCTCCGGCGTCCACTGGCTGAAGCCGGATACAATTGAGCGATATATCGCCGGAGAGAAAATTACGGTGGAGGATGTTCACAGCGGCGAGACCCATGGGGTGTATGTAGACAGCTTTCTGGAGGAGAAGGACAAGTACGCCTCCTTCCTGGGCGGCAACGCGCCGCTGTATATTGTCCGCAATCCGGAGGCGGATTCCGGAAAAAAGCTGCTTCTAGTACGAGACAGCTACAGCGACAGCATGGCGCCCTTTCTGAGCCGGCATTTTTCTGAAATTCACATGCTGGATCTGCGGTATTACAGGACTTCCGTGGCCCAGTACGCAGAGGAGAACGGCATGGATCAGATCTTTGTATGCTACAGCGTAGAGAACTTTGTGAAGGATGTGGACGCAGTATTCCTGGGACAATAAAGTGAGAAGGGTGCTGCCCAATGGGCAGCACCCTTCTCGCTGCGTGTCAAAAAAGTGGCTGCACCGCTTCACGGACGTACACGCCGCCGAAAAAATGATCAAAAAATTTTTTCGACCCTGGAGAAAAAGCCGGCGGAAGACTTTTTTGATCTTATCTGGCGGCTGTTCAGCCGGTCCGGTATGGCGCCCCAGCGGTTCCGTTTTCAATGGGAATCATCCAGTCTTTGATGGCAAGCCCGGTCATCTGCTCCAGGTCCACCGGCTGGTCAAACAGCCAATGGCTGGAGACAAACTCCTCAGTCATTCCGGCGCTGCCCCAGGATTTCCCCTTGATCCGGCTTCCGTCCCGCAGACAGGCAAAACAGTCCTCAGCGGGTCCCTTGAAAATATCCTCCCTGTCAGGGGACCACTCCGCACAGATGATCAGACTGAGCGGGGAGAGGACCGCCTCCGCGCCGTCCAGCGGCTCCGGAAGGGGAATCCGGGCTTCCGGGGCGGTTTCCACCGTCAGCGGAACGGTCCACCGGCCTCTGACGGGAGTGCTGAAGGAGATGGTCCCATAGACGGTCTCCAGGAGCAAATCGTCCCGCGCATCCGGCCCTGCGGGGAAGGACATGTCGTAGTAAAGTCCACCGTTCCAGGTGAACCAGACGCCTGGCAGCGTCAGGTCGTTGTAGCGCTCAAAATACTCATTTGCCATTTCGGGCGTTACATACTCGCTGCCCAGGGATTCCAGATACCGGCTGCGGAGGCTGCTCAGCAGGACGGAGCCGGAGGGAGATACCTCTGCCGGGACCTCCAGCAGAATGTGCAGCCGCCCGTCTCCGGCGAACCCCAGGGAGGACAGGGACACCAGCTCTGAGCCCAGGTCCGCCGGGGTCTGTCCCGGCTCCAGGACCAGGGGGGCCGGATTGACCGCTGTACTGCCGTCCGGTATGATATCCGTCTCCGAGGGCTTGAAGCTGTGCAGGATCTCCCCGGCCAGCAGTTCATTGGGCAGGACCAGATCTCTGATAGAGTACTCCTGGGGCTGAAAGTCAAAAACGGTCAGCTGTCTCTCCGCCGCGCCCGTCTCTTCTTCCGGACGGCTGTTGACGCTGACAAATTTCAGCAGGGCCGCGCCGGTATCTTCATCGTAGCCTACACACTCTGCGTGGGAGACAGCGCCGTATCCGGGCTCCGGGTCCTGATTTTGAATGAATCCCGTGATCTGCATTTCTCCCTGAAGCCGGTTGCTGGTCAGGTCCCTGGCCTGTGCGTAGACCACCGTAACGCTGCTGTCCGCCATGGCGGAGATAACCTTGAGCTCAATATCCTGGTCCACAACAGCGCCAGCCTGTATCTCCTGGGCGTAGTCCCCAAAGCCGCCCAGTGCGCTGGAGAGCATCCCTCGGATGCCAGGGGAGAGGGCGCCGGCGGATACGGTCAGCGCCAGGACCGCGGCGAGGACGGCTGCGGCGCGCATCCGGCCGCGGGGCTGCGGTGTGCGCTTCCGGTCCGAGCAGGCGACAGCTTCCGACATACGCCGTTTTCCCTCCTTGGTAAAATGCAGCTCACTCTGCTGTCTGCGGTAACGTTCCATTCCATTTACCTCCCAATATGGCTTTCAGCTTCTCGCGGCCCCGCGCCAGCCAGGTGGATACCAGCGCGGGTCTGACGCCCATGATCTCTCCGATTTCTCCCACACTGTATTCCTCGTAATAGCGCAGGAAGATGGCGGCGGCCTGCTTGGGCGGAAGGCTGCGCACCGCGTCCAGTACGTCGCTCTCCTCCGGCATATGGACCTCTGCGGCCATAGCCTCGTCCCACTCCGCCCGACGGCTGCGCCAGGGAGATTTGTGCAGGTTTTTGCACCGGTTGATGGCCAGGCGGATCAGCCACGCCCGCTCGTGCTCCGGGCCGTCAAAGCTTTTCCGTGTGGTCAGTCGCTGGATCAGCACAGTCTGGCATACGTCCTGAGCGTCCGGCACGCTGCCTGTCCAAGCGTAGGCCACCCGGAGCAGCAGGTCGGCGTATTGCTCCACCAGCCGCTCCGCTTCTTCGTTGGTCAATTCCAATTCTTATCAACTCCTTCTGAAAGCGCCTTCATTGAGGAATACAATCCGGAAGGGCGAAATCTGTCAGGGAGGGCAAAAAAATTTTTTGAAGCGGAAATATATTACTTCCAAAGCGAAAGGTCGGAAGTAATCTGTACCATGTTTTATGGCTGGCCGCTGTTTACAGAGGCCAGCCAAACGGCTCCAATCAAATAATAAAAGCATCTGCATGATGAGATAACATCATGCAGATGCAAGGAGACGGATTTATTTCAGCTCCTGTACCGTGATCGCCGCCCGGTGCTTGATGGGCTTCCATTCAACCTTTCCGAACAAGGCGAAAACGGTGATGGGTACATAAGTGGCCATAAAGAGGGGGAACGTCAGGGTATACAGGATTTTTTTCCAGGCGGAGGTGTGAATCCTGCGCCACTGTGTGGCGGTGGTGATCGCACCCGCCACAAACAGCAGGAGATAGGGCACCAGAAAGCTCATGGCCGCCGCGCCCAGCATAGGCAGCATATGTCCTCCGTTCAGCAGCTCCAGCACAGTGGCCGCCACGCCTGCGGCCGTACCGAACACCGCCAGCACAATGGCGGGGGCCATGGACAGCAGAAGGTCAAGGCAGCTCAGTCCGTTCTTCCCGCCGGCGCCCCGCAGCAGGCGTCCGCCCTGACGGAGCAGAACCAGCATATTGCCTCGCACCCAGCGCATCCGCTGGCGGCAGGACTGCGCCAACCCGGTGGGCTGTTCATCAAAGAGCACCGCGTCGCCGCAGTAACCGATCTTTTCACCTTTCAAAATGCAGTCCACGGTGAATTCCGTATCCTCGCTGAGGGAGTGGAAGGGCCAGCCGTTATGACGGAGCAGGATCTCCTTGCTGAACAGGTAGCCGGTACCGGACACCACAGCGCTGAGTCCCAGCCGGGTCCGCGGGGCGTTAAGGAAGGCCGCGTCTCTCAGGAACCACAGGCCGTATCCGGCGGAAATCCAGTTGTCGCCATAATTTTTGGAGTTGCGGTAACTGGTGACAATCTGGTGCTCCTGACTGAAGACCTCGTTCATCCGGGCCACGTAGTCCGGGGCCAGCAAGTTGTCTGCGTCAAAAACAAAGTAGCCGTCAAACGTGTCGTCGCCGTACTCCTCCCGGATGTGGGTCAGGAGGAAATTCAGTGCGTATCCTTTGCCGATCTGATGGAGATTTTTTCTCTGCCAGACCGTGGCTCCGGCTTCGGAGGCCACCTGGGCGGTGCTGTCGGTGCAGTTGTCCGCCACCACAAAAATGGAGAGCATTTCGGAAGGATAGTCCTGATTTTTGATGCTGTCAATCAGTTGGGCGATAACCGCTTCTTCGTTCCGCGCAGAAATCAGCACTGCATAGCGGCGGGGCGGGACGGATTTCACCACCTGATGCCTGCGCCAAAGTGCAACCGGAACGTACAGCAGCTGGTAGGCGTAGCATACCAGAAAGAGAAGGCCGATCATCTGGTTGATTGTCTGCAAAAAGTCCAGTGCGCTCATGATTGACTCCTTTCCCGCGTCTGACAGATAACGCGATAGGCCAGCAGCCCAAGGCCACTGATGATTAGAGTGACGGCGAATACGATGATGGCAAAGGTATAGTTGCCCATTCCGAGGGCGTCTCCACCGATGGTGGAGGTAACAATGGAGGGGAAGGGAGCGATGGCGCTGATAATCAGCCAGCTCCGCAAGGGCAGGTCTGTCAGCCCCACAATGTAGCACAGCACATCCTTCGGCGTGCCGGGCAGGAAAAAGAGGAAAAAGACCCAAAGCGTCATCCGCCGCTTGTTTTGTAAAAATTTCAGCTCATTGAGCTTTTCCAGAGGGAAGAAAACCTCTACCGCTCTGGTTCCGAACCGCCTCACCAGAAGAAAGACAGCCACCCGGCCGATAAACGCGCCCAGCATACACAGCAGCGTGCCTTCCACCGCGCCGAAGGCATATCCGGCCGCTATCTCCAGAGGCTCCCCGGGAATCACGGCCACCACGATCTGAAGGATCAGCATTCCCATGAAGGCGATGGGGGCCATGACCCCCTGTGCATCCACCCAGGCACGAAAGCGCTCCGGTTCCTGAACAAACCGGATCAGCGGATTGCCCGCCAAGACGAAGATCAGCGCAGAGAGAAGAAGAAAAAGAAAAATACCGGAACCGGCAAGCCATTTTTTTTGTTTCTCTGACATAGGGGTGCTCATTGCGTTTCCTTTCCTTGGGAGGTTTTCTGACTGCTATTGTACTAGAGTTCCAATTAAAAAGAAAGCGGGGAAATCTATAAGATTTCCTTAACTTCCATTCTCTCCTGCTGGGGTGCTGTTTCGGAAAGAACAGAGCCGGACCGGAAAATGAAATCTGTTTTAGCGGGAGCTGTCTGTAAAGGCGGCTCCCGTTTTCCATGTATGAAGGAATACTTCAGCAAACCGGCTTTCAGCAGTGCCAACCGGGAGAGGCAGACTGTGGAGTCCTGTGTCCGCAGCGGCTCTTCAGACGCAAAATTGCGACGCGGCGCATACAATGGAGTGGAGGCGGGATTTCCGGAGGGGTGTCCCGGTTCTGCGCGGCCCATGGCTGCGCATTGTGATACAGGGAGGAACGATCCCGATGAGATACAATTGTTATGAGCACGACCCCTGCGGCTGCCACGGGGAGTGCAGCGCTGTCTGCTGCGTCCCCGGCCCTCCCGGCCCCCGGGGCCCGCGGGGACTTCCTGGTCCTGCCGGGCCGGTGGGAATGCCGGGAGTTCCCGGTGCAATAGGACCGGCCGGCCCGATGGGACCCGCTGGTCTGAGAGGACCTGCCGG
>OFFE01000207.1_pt1 | contig 52982 bp, 99 predicted proteins | sample 1521371 | NCBI WGS metagenome assembly OFFE01 (sample SAMEA3504131, study PRJEB24116) | mouse gut metagenome | biome: mouse gut; feature: mouse-associated habitat; material: faeces | place: Denmark | collected 2011 | reverse complement strand
CGGCGCTGCCTTTATCACGGCCGGCAGGTTCCTTGACAGGCCGCCCGGAAGCTCTGGCGAGCTGTTCGGGGGTCCTTCTGACGCCCCATTTCATACCCTTGATCCCATGATGGGCAAGGACAGCTTTGGTCATTTTGAATCTTCCTCCTCTCAACTGTGTTTTTCGTAGTAATCCAGAACCTGCTTCCCAAGATTCTTGATTACGTTGCCGCCGATGTCCTTCAAAAGATCCTCGTTGTTCCGGTGTTCTTCGGACGCCCCACTTCATTCCGAGAATCCCGTAATAAGCAGGTGAGTTTGTTTCCATTCCGGCTCACATCCTCTCAGTCGGCTTAAGTCGGCGTGTCAGCCGCTACAAACAGCCGGAACTCATACTCCTTGATCTGTTGGTTGATGGACTCGATGGCGGCAGTGCTGATAGGAAGATCGAACAAAAGTCTGACCTTCTGGCCGACATAGGACTTCACCAGCGGCAGACAATTCTTGTCCACGATGAATGAAGACCATTCTTCGCCTGCTCCTGTGATGGAGAATCCGCCAGGAGGTCCAACGCCCATCTGAGTGAGGATGGAGAACACGGAATTGATGTGCATGATAAGATCCGGGTCGAAGTGGATATACCCTTCATCAATGCCCAGAAGCTTCTTTACGGAGGTCAGGATACTTTCCGTGTTGTTCATGACGCTCCCTCACTTCCGAACAGCGATGTACTTCCTCATGCAGAAGCCCTCGACACCGGCGGCGGTGCAGACCCTGTAGAAACCGCTTGTGGAAGCGTCGGCGTCAATGACGACCTCGGTCAGCGCCGGGATGACGGCGACCACATCCGCATTAGGATCAGCCGCCGCCCGGACATTGAGCTTTTCGCAGTCAGTGACAACGCCGATGGTTTCGATCTTCTTTGCTTCCTCCGCAGGGGGAGCGCCGGGTTTGTTCGCCGCCGAAGTGGAGTCCACGACCCGCTCGGCACGCGAATCGTCATGCTGGTTTTTCATAGTGGTATCCTCCTTTTACGATTACTTTTTCCACGGGCAGGTATCATTCCTTGCCCGAGGGATCGGGGCGCGGAGCAGAAGCCCTTCGTCCCCATAGTGGATCGCCTGATGGGTCTCGTGAATGGTTGAGATCAGATACTCCGAATTCAACAGGAGATCGCTCCTGTCACGAATATCCTCCGGGCGAATGGGATTCATGTGGTGGATCAAGACTCGCTCGAAGATTTCATGCCCGGTTACTCCAAGGTCACACCCGCAATCACGAGCAATGACCAGATTCCGGACACGCCTCCATTCGGGGGAACGATAAAAGAACTGGTTCATGTACCTGTCGAACCCGAAGGTTTCTTTGCCGACTCCGCCGCCGAGCCGAAGATACTGATACCGCTCCTCAAATGTAGGAAGAAGGACGAGTTCCGAGTAACATCTAATAGTCCCCATCGTCGTCCCCCTGCCCACTGTAGCTTCGCATTGCCTTAAGCGCATTTGCATAAAGTTCTTCAACACGCTTGGCAGCCTGAAGCGACTCCGTCTTTGCCTTCACAAGCTCCACCTGATGCCTCAGCATCTCTTTCTCCAAATCAGCCCTGGCGCTCCCGAGCTTGAGAATATGGGTCACCTCCTGGGAGGAAGCCGTTCCTTCCCGAAGGCGCTTCTCAACGAGGTCGACAGCCAGAGCAACGAGTTGCTTCTCTCTGGCCTCGGGAGTCAGAGCGGGCCGGGTTTTCCTTTCTGTGGTCGGGCCGGAGGCCCTGGCCTTCTTCATCCCTTATCGCCTCCTCTCGCTGAAATCTGCGTTGGTTCTTGCCAGCTCCAAGAGAGTTTGAAATATGTTTTGGCATAGTTATAGGGCAGTATTTGAAGAAGCCCGCATAAGCGACAACTGCCACTGAGCTGAAAGGACGGCTTGTATGCTGAAAGCAGCCGGTAAAGAACTCAGCGACCAATGCCAACCTTGCAGGCTTGTTCAAATACTGCCCCGGAACCGGAAACCATTTTCCAAAAATATCCCCCGGAGAATTTTTGAAGACCGCCGCGATGCCAGGGGGGTATGCATATTTTGCACCTCCCCCTATGTTATTTAGAGCCTGAATGAGTGTGGTAGGTTGTGAAGTCAACCAAACTTTTGAAGATGAAGAAGTAAAGGTTTCAGAGTTGCATATTCTGTTTAGGTTTTTTCTAAAGATTGGTACAGCGGAGACCGACAGCAGGCACGATGCGTTCAAAAGCCGAAACAATGAACTGCATCTTATGAACAGGCAGGGGCACAGCCTCACCTATTGGCAGAGGCCAACCAAACTTTCCAGTTCCAAAGCGGCCGTCAGTCTCATAATTGTAGCGCCATACCATTAGGTCACGAAGCAGCAATTCACCAAAGCTTTTCCAAGGTATCGAACCCTTGCGAGCCCCGGGTCATGCCGTGGCAACCTGCCTGGTGACCTTCTTGTAGATGTTCTGGAAATCGTACTTGATGATCTCATCAATCGCTCTTTCGACTTCCTTATTGTTTTCCTCATCGGAAAGCTGACCAGAAGTTCGTGCGATTCTGCCCAAGTAAGCGCAGGTGTGATAACCCTTTGTCTCATCGAACAGAAACCAAGCAGTGAACTGTTCAAAGGGATTGTACGGATTGTCGAAAGTAGTCAAAGCGCATTCAGTCTTCATTTACTAAGTTCACTCCTTTCAAGAGAGATACTTTCGCACAGTCGCAGTTGAGACGCCGAGACTTTCAGCGATCTCAGCAGTTGTGTAGCCGGAAGCGTTCATGGACGAGATCTTGTTGATCTTCGCAGTGCTGAGGGTCGTGGTCGCTCTGGGCGTGGCGTAGGACCGGAGCACGTCGATGTCGGCGTGGTTGATGATCTGTGTTAGCTTGTTCTCGCTGATCGCGCCGGCTTGGATGGCTTGCCATTCGCGGTCGGTGATGACGATGGGCGTCCGCTTGGCACCCACAGTAGCCCGGGCCGCGCTCAACGCCTGCTGACCCGCCTTCTTGATCTCCTCGGTGGTCATGGAGGGGTTGTCCTGCTTCTTGGCGGCCACAACGCTGTTGGCCATGACCTGGGCCTGCCTCTCCCTGGGGGCGTTCTTGAGGGCGATGTTGAGCTTGGAGGTAAGGGAGGCCACCTCGGTCTGGTAGGTCTCCTTGGCGGAGGCGGAGTAAGTGATCTTACCGGTGGAGAGGATCTCCTTACGGGCCTGGTTGGCCAGGGACTTCATCTGGCTTGCGTAGGAAGCGTAAGCCTCTTCCTGGGGCGTGCCGGACGACAGCTTATAGGGGTCCTTTGTCTCGGCCATCTGGGTACTCTTCTGCCGCCTCTCCACGGTCTTCCCGGTTTTGGGGTCGATGTAGAAGCGGTCTTCATCGGTCTTCCAGACCAGCTCCCCGGTGACCGGGTCAGTCTTAGGGCTGCCCTTCCGCTTGGGAACAGAGACTTCCGACTTCGCCCTTGAGATCAAGGTGGAAGCGCCGCCTTTTTCCTCGCCGTCTTCGGTCACATAGCCCTGATACTTCTTCTTCAGGGCGGCGATACCATTGTCCTTCTCGCTCTGCTTGTAGTCCAGCTTGTGCTTTTCGGCGTCGATGACAACCATGCTGTGCCGGACGGCCCTTGCCAGCTCCGGTTCCGTGGCCCCTTTCAGGGTCATGTCGGTGATGAGGTTGGAGATCTTCCCCATCTCGGTCTGGGTGTTCCGCATCTGCTTGAAGGTGCCCTCCGGTTTGCCGCCATACTCCAGTTTCGGATCGAAGCCCTCAAGCCCTTTCAGCGGATGGGTGGATGTAATTTTGATCTTGCCCCCGGTAGGGATGACCATGACGGTGTCGCCGTCGAAGTCAGCTCCGGACAGACGCTCCGCGACCTTGGAGTTGATGCCGATGGCGTCCAGTGCGTTGCCGAGAACACGCTTAGCCTCAGCCTGCTTGTTGTTGACCTTGAGAACCGGGATCTCAAAGGTTCCGCCATGGGGATACCGAATGAGCGCCACGGTTTCACCGTCCTTGTAGTTGGGGGCATAGACCTCAGTGTCCTTCATGGAAGTGATGGGAAGGATGACCTGATACTTCTGCCTGGGCAAAGCCGCCGCCTGAAGGTGGACAGCCGCCGAATCGCAGTCGTCGGCGAAGGAAGCCAGCAGCGCCTTCTTCACGGTGGGATTGGTGAGGGCGCAGATCTCATCGAACTCCGCGACCTTGTCCGCAGACGCCAAACCAAGCTGCTTCTTGATCAGCATCATGGACTGCTTGGAAAGGAATTGGGAGGGGAGATGATCGCTCCACTCCCCCCAGTCCCCTTCCTCAGCCCGCTTGTTGATAAGGGAGAGCTTCTCCTTCCCGGTTTTCGGGTCGATGTAGTAGCTCTGGCCGCCGTGTTCCTTGATGAGGGAGCCAAAGGGATTGTCCGGGTCATCCTTGATGTCCTTGAGGACTTTTTCCATAGGAGTTCCCTTTTTCTTGTTGGTGTTGAAGATGACATCAACGCCGTCGGGGAAGTCCTTGTCATCGCCATAGAACGCCATTCCCTTGATGTACTTCTTTCCATCCACCAGAATGCGGACCTGGGCGTAGCTGGACTCACCGAGAGAAAGGTCGGCCACGCCGCGGCGAAGCTCAACAGTTCCGTCCCGCTGGAGGCCGCCGTCCTCGGTGTACCGAATCTTCAGACGGGAGGAGTCCATGCTCTCCGGATAGACGAAGGCCGGCTTAAAGGTCTCGCCGCCGTCAGGGCTGATGTAGTCCTTGACAGAGTGAATCTCTCCGAAGTTGTAGATGTCCTTATGCTCCGTCCCGGGCGGGCAGAGAACCTTTAGGCTGGTCTGCTGACCCTTGTTGGTGACCTGGGGAACACCTCCGCCATAAACGGGGTAGCCCTCCATCTCCAGTATGTAGAGCGCCTGATTCAACTTCTCTCTGGAAATGTTCAGCTCCCGCTCCACGCCGGTGCCCACGTCGATCATTCCCTTCTCAGCGATCTGCTGTTTCAGGAACTCCGCCGTCTTGCGGGCCTGATTCATCCTGATCTCGGAGCTCTCGTTGAGCAAAGACCGAACAGACGAATCATTGGGGAATCCCATCGCGTCGGCGATCTCCTTCAGGGTCTTGCCCTCGTCCCGCATCTTCTTGGCCTTGGCCACATTCTCCGAGCGCCGCTCATCCTTGGCGAGGCCCAGCTGTGTGCGGAACTGCGTGGTGGTCAGACCCATCGACTTGGCGATGGCGTTGTCGCCGGTCAGCGTTTTCCCATCCTTGTCGGTGAACTTGAAGCTCTGCTTCCGAAGCTCCTCGACACGGGACAGAAAGTCGCCGCTGTGTTGGTAGGGGTTATCGCCAGAACCCCAGGGGTAGCGCCCGGAATGCCGGGGCGTGCCATAGTGCATCAATTCGTTGTCCATAGTGGGGTCCACGGTTTATCCCTCCTCTTCCTTGATTTGTTTGAGTACCTTGTCAAAAGAAATGATCTTGTCCATGATGGGCAAGATCTCATCCGCTGTGGGCTCGTGCAGAAGAATTTCGTTGTGCTGGTAAATGCGAAGTTCGATCTGAATATCGCCGGGTTTGACCCGGTATTCCAGACAGAACAGGGCCGCGTAGATCAAAAGCTGCTCCATGTGAGCGGGAATCTCGCCGGTCTTAAGGTCATGAATGCGGAGTACATTCTGCTTGAATGAAATAGCGTCCGCAGTTCCGAAGCAGTTGTCCGAGTAATAGAGCATCTGCTCCGGCGTCATCTTGTAGCCAATCGCATCATTGACATACATGTTTAAGGTCTTTTGCGATTTTAGCAGCTTCTGCCTGAGCAAGATACACTGGGCGGCGAAAGCGTGGAGCATCGTCCCCCGCTGGGTCGCGATCTGCTTGCGGAAGGCCATGGCGACCTTTTCCTCATCGTAGTTGATCCAGTGGTACTTACTCGCACCGAGAAAGGCGTGTTGGCCTTCAAGGTTTGAGTGCCTGTTGAAGTTCACGCAATACTTCCTCCTTGTTCTCTGGGGAGATGAAACGGGAAAATGACATGTCGTTCATCAGCCCCACATAGTATTCTTGGTTCGGCCGTCTTTTAGCTTTCGCGGATCGCTTGCACTCCAGGGAGGCCCACTTTTTTCCGTACAGGACCAAGAGATCGGGGATACCCTGCGGGTGCTCCATCTTGAATACCATGCAGCCCGGAAAAAGAGTTTTGAGTTTCTGAATCAACCGATCCTGAAATCCACTCTCCAACCGCGCACTTCTCGCCATAAGCGGACCCTCCTTTCCAAAAGTAAAAGAGGAAGTGTGTCATTTTCAAAAATGGCGCTTTTATCCTCTCTCTTCATAAAAGGGCATGTTTTTTTCGCGTGCCAAAAATAAGAGTGAAAGTTTGCTTTACCGAACCCTGATTAGTTTGAAAATATAGTTCTGGCCGTTTGTCCACTTTTTTTGGTCACTTAATATATTTCTTTAATTTTTTTATCGCAACTAATGAAAGAAAAAAGTGGGAAAGTGGCCAAAAACGCCGGAAACCGTTGGTACACAAGGGATTCAAGGCTTTTCAAAAGTGGCCAAAAAGTGGCCAAATGGCCGGAAAAAGTGGCCAAAAACGTCCGTGCACTCTTAGCAGAACTACCACTTGTCCGGAAAAAGTGGTCAGGGGTCCATTTCGCTGAACAAAAGCGGCCAAAATATAGCCAGCCATCTGACCTGCTACTACCAGAAGTAGGCGCAGATTTCGGACGCAAAAATGGCCCGAATCCCCTCTAAGGTTAGACAGGACCGGGCCAAATTCGCGTCGCTTGGTTACTTCAGGGTCTGATTTTCTTTGCCGTTTCTTCAAGACCAGCCAACAAACCCTTCTTAAAACTTTCTCCGAGGGTTGCAAGTACATCATATACCTTGTCCAGTTCTTCAACGTCGATGTTGATTTCACCGCTTGCTTGTACCAACCCTCCTGAACTCTGGTCAGTCCCAATTAGGACGTTTGGATTGTCCCAGATATTTTCGACATTCCGGTATCCAGCTTCAGTGGGTTGGGAAGCCTGTTCCGGCAGTGGGAGAAAACCAAGGGCCTCCATCTCCTTTTTGTCGCAGGCGTCGGCGAACGGACATGCCTGGCACCTGGCAGAGAGTTTTGATAAACTCATACGATGCCCTCCTCAGCGCGGAGAGTATCTCGGAGCTTCGCAGAACTTGTCCATGGTATCTCCCAGTTCGCTCCGAATTCGCATCAGGATTTTTCCAAGATGGTTTTCTCCGATACCGCGATGTATGTCGACTCCCCACACCCGATCTCCCCAGGTGTTGCCTTCGATCAGCTCTGCATCCCCGGTTGCAAGAAGCTTTGACAGTAAATCGGGATTCTGTGTAAACTTCGCCATACATACTTCATACATGACGTCGTATTTCACGAGCTCCCAATCGGGACGCATAGGGACTTTTCGTCCAAGGCGTCTTGCACGATTTGGAGGTAAACCACAGAAGTCGAGCATTCGATCCGGGCACTTAGATGCTTGGTAGGCGGCCTCACTGTTTTCAAAGTGATAACCTTGGTAATCAACTGGAGCAGGGTAGAAGTTGCTGAGGAAGGAGTATTTTCCGTCAAATTCGTCGATTACATCTCTCATGTCTGCCACCTAATTCCGCTTGTGTTAAGCTTCTTAAATGGAGGCCTGATTTTGCAGTCTTTATTCAGAAGCCAATTCAGGCTGACACTGGCTTCATAACGGAACCCGCGCTCCTCCTTCATAAGAGAACTCTCCGTGAACCAGTAGACGGAATCAGTTTTCTGGTTATCGAACTGAAACCGTTCTCCTTTTTTCAGATGAAGCTTCAGGCAGATCAGAAATATAATCAGCCTGTTGATAATGCCCATTTTTTTCATCTCCTTCTTATTTGAATCCTCTCCCGATTGGAAAGGGCCGATCTTCAAATATGAGACATTGATCCGATTTGAGATAGTGGCATGGCTTAACCTTTACAGTTTCAGTGTCTTCAGGAAATGCACGACGAATGGTTGCGTGTGCGATCTCTCCAGCCAGGATTACAATACCAGAAGGCTGTTTTGCTTTCATTTGTTTAGCCCTTCGGGTAAGTGTTTTCAACTCGTCGCACATTTTTTCGGGAGTTAAGTCAGACCACCGAGGTGTTGATGATGTAGTGCTCTGATTCACAACTTTATTACCTCCAAACCTTTCCGGTCTTTTTGTCGATAAGGACAAGCGGGCCCCGAATCTCGAAGCCCGCCATGTCACAGATGTTCAAGATGATTCTGCGGAGTTTACGATAACGATCCTCTTCGCGATGGATGTTCTTCATGGCCGCATAAGCAGTCGGATCAGAATAGCCCTCCGAATTCTTTTTATCTTTCGCAGCCAAGCGTTAAACACCTCGATTCTTGGCAAATATAGAAAGGGTATGAGCGCAGGTATTGCCGATGCCGTAATGCTGTTCAAGCGCGGGAATGAACCAATCCGGGACAGGCTTCTTTCCGCACTCGATTGCAGAGAGTTCGGCGGGAGAAATACCCAGCGTTTTGGCCATGTCGTAGAGGAGAAGGCTCCTGGTGATACGAATATCCCTCACCAGCTTACCAAACTTATCAAGCATCGTTGCAGTCCTCCCATAAAACGATCTTGCCAGCTTCTCTTGTTTTTTTCAGGTCAATGAGGCGCTGATTTGAAGAACCGCAGAATTTCAGCCGAAGGTCTTTCTTTGCTTCGATGAAAGGACCGTCGACTAAAACGTCCAACTGCGAAAGTATCGACTCCGTGACGGCTCCATACTCTCCAGTTCTGCTCAGCAGTTCCTCAAATATAAACCCGGTATAAACCCAGATAGTTTTGTTCGGAAACTCCCTTTTCACGGTTTCCACGAAAGGAAGCAGGTCGCGCTGGTTACATGGTTCAAGGGGTTCGCCACCGAGGATCGTGAGGCCGTCAATATGGCTCGGTTCGAGCAGCGAGAGTATTTGATGCTGGGTTTTCCAGATGAAAGGCTGCCCATAATCAAAGTCCCATGTCTCCGGTTGGAAGCAACCAGAACAATGATGCGTACAGCCCGATACGAACAGGGAAACCCGAACACCCGGGCCATTCGCAATGTCGCAGGCCCTTATGAGCGAATAGTTCATTGCGCCCTCCTTAAAATACCTTACTGATGGCAAAACCCAAAAGAATACCAATCAAAAGTATTCCAGCAGTTGCAAGCCTGAGCAACCAGACTATGCCATCTTTCCAGTCCATCTTTTTTTCTCCTCCTTATCCACGAGTCCTCTTCCAGAAGTTTTTCATCTTATAGGAAGAGTCACTGGTAACATCTGCCGTGAAATTAGGCAAAAGATCAAATGCTTTTGCGGCCTGCACGCTCGGGAACTCCACCTCTGCATACATGAACTCCGTATCCAGACCCTTATCGACATGAGAACATTCCAGCAACAGATCATTCGGGAGCAGATAAATACGGAAGTCCTTGGTGATAAAAGGCTGAGACACCATATCCGCCAGGGCATAGAAGTGATCTTTGGAAATAGGGATTTCAACTTCCTTGCGAATCATCTCGCCGCTGGACTTGATGGCCAGGTAGTAAGCCGTGTCCTTACCGTCTTTCTCATTGCGCCGGATTCTGACTTCCGGGTTGATGGAAAGATAGGCCTGGTATACCTGAAATTCCTCTTTGAGAGGGAGATCAGTCGGGAAAGAGTCGAGCAGAAACTTCCGCTCAATTTCAGTAAACTGGTTAGACATCGTTTTTTTCTCCTTTACAGATGCAGCACCCGATCTCGGATCTCCTGAGTCCGTCCCTGGTTCCAGAACTGGCTTCCAATGTAGCCGCAGGTCCGCCGGGCCACGTTCATCTTCGACTGATCCATGTTACCGCACTGCGGGCACTTCCACATGAGCTTACCATCCACCTCAACAATCTGGATCTCGCCGTCCCAGCCGCACTCCTGGCAGTAGTCGCTCTTGGTGTTCAGCTCGGCATAGATGATGTTGTCATAGATGAACTGGATCAGCCGCAGCACAGCGGTCAGGTTGTTCTGCATGTTGGGGACCTCGACATAGCTGATAGCCCCGCCGGGCGACAAAGCCTGAAACTCGGACTCAAACCGCAGCTTCTCGAAGGCGTCGATCTCCTCCGTCACATGGACATGGTAGCTGTTGGTGATGTAGTTCTTATCCGTAACACCGGGAATGATGCCAAACCGCCGCTGAAGCGCCTTGGCGAACTTATAGGTGGTGGACTTCAGAGGAGTACCGTAAGGTGAGAAGTCGATGTTGCTCTCGGCCTTCCAGGTTTTGCAGGCATCATTGAGTCTCTGCATGACGGAGATAGCGAAGGGCTTCGCCTCCGGATCGGTATGGCTCTTCCCGGTCATGTATTTCACGCACTCGTAAAGCCCGGCGTAACCGAGGGAGATGGTGGAATATCCATCATAGAGAAGCCGGTCAATGACTTCTCCCTTTTCCAGCCTGGCCAGAGCGCCGTATTGCCAAAGGATGGGCGAGACGTCCGAAACAGTTCCTTTCAGCCGTTCATGGCGGCACAGAAGCGCCCGATGGCACAGCTCCAGCCGCTCGCCAAGGATCTTCCAGAACTTGTCCTTATCGCCGCCAGAGGACAGCGCCACATCGGGCAAATTCAGAGTGACCACGCCCTGATTGAACCTCCCGTAGTATTTGTGCTGGCCGGGAACGTAGTTCTTCGCGTTTGCGATGTTGCCGACACCGGCATCGGTGAAGCGGTCGGGCGTCAGGAAGGAACGACAGCCCATGCAGGTATAGACATCGCCTTTCAGCTCCAGCATCTTCTTCTCGGAAATATAATCCGGAACCATCCGCCGGGCGGTGCACTTGCCCGCCAGCTTGGTGAGATACCAGTACGGCGTTCCCTCGCAGTAGTTGTCATCCTCGACAACATAGATGAGCTTCGGGAAGGCCGGCGTCACCCAAACACCTTTCTCATTCTTCACACCCTGATACCGCTGCTCCAAGGTTTCCTGGATAATGACAGCGAGGTCTTTTTTCTCCTGTTCGGAGCGGGCCTCATTCAGGTACATATAGACGGTCACAAAAGGCGTCTGGCCGTTGGTCGTCAAGAGGGTCAGGATCTGATACTGAATCGTCTGCACTCCGCTTCGGATTTCGTCACGGAGCTGCTTCTCGACCAGAATATCAATCTGCTCCGGCCCAAACTTCAGGCCGACGTCAGTCAGGTCCCGCTCCAGTTTTTTGCGAATCTCTTTCCGGCTGACATCAACGAAGGGCGCCAGATGGGTCAAAGAGATGGACTGACCACCATACTGATTGGATGCCACCTGTGCGATGATCTGGGTGGCGATGTTACAGGCCGTAGAGAACCGATGGGGCCGCTCGATGAGAGTTCCGCTGATGACTGTGCCGTTCTGGAGCATATCCTCCAGATTGACCAGATCGCAGTTGTGCATGTGCTGTGCGAAGTAGTCGGAGTCATGGAAGTGGATGACACCTTCCCTATGCGCCTCCACAATATCAGCCGGAAGAAGCAGTCGTTCGGTGATGTCACGCGAAACCTCGCCGGCCATGTAGTCCTTCTGTGTGGAATTCACCACGGGGTTCTTGTTGGAGTTCTCCTGCTTGACCTCCTCATTGCAGCACTCGATCAGGCTGAGAATCTTCTGGTCAGTCGTATTGGAGCGGCGAACGAGGGAACGGGTGTAGCGGTAGGTGATGTAGTTCTTCGCCACATCAAAGGCGCCTTGAGCCATAATCTGGCGCTCGACCAAATCCTGGATCTCTTCGACGGACAGCGCGCGGCCCATGCTTTCGCAGGTCCTGGTGACAGAATCAGTGATTTCCTGAATCTGCTCGGCGGTCATCCGGCTGTTTTCGCCAACGCTGTTGTTTGCCTTTGTCACCGCATTGGCAATTTTAACAGGCTCGAAGATGACCTCCATTCCGTTTCGCTTGATGATTGTCATTGCTATGTTCCTCTATTAAATATAAATTGATTGCCTCATTTCCAGATGCGTCCGGTTTTCATGTCAATGAGGACAATGCGTTCACTTACATCAAAACCGGCAAGCTCGCAAATGTAGTAGATGGTATACAACAGCTTATAGAATCTTCTGGTCTCGTCCGTAATGTTTTGGATCGCCTGAAAACCCGTAGGATCATAAACCCTTCTGTTGCGTTTCATGGTACTACTCCTTTCTCATACCACGTTCCACGACTTCTTTTTTTCAGCGAACTTGTCAGTTTTTGCAGTAAAAGAAAGAGCCCTTGCGGGCTCAATCCTTTGAGAAAATATCACTTCCCATCAATCGTAGTTTCGTAAGTAATCGGGTCATCCGCCGCTTGGGTGCCGGGCAGCATTTCACCGAGCTCCACCTCGCCGAATTCGTACTCTGTTGAACCGAGACTCGGTCCAATCACGACTCCGGCCAGGAAGGCACAGATAATCATAACTGCCACTGCCAACAACATAAATACCTTTTTCATTTCAAAAACTCCTTTTATTGTTGAGTGTTGTTCTCCACAATATAGGGTGTTTTCTTCGCGTGGCGAATGCCGCTGATACTTCTTAATAGTCAGAGGGAATCGACCAGTCCTCGCAGAGCCGGGCCTCCATCTTGGTTTGACTGATGGTAATTTCGCTCTCGACATAAGTAGGAATGATTTTACCATCAGCGTCCGTCGTCAGAATCCAGGTTGCGGAAGTAGAGAGCCCGTTTGTGTAAATGCCATTCGGCTCAGCGAGAGGAAGTGTCGCTCCGTTGTACTCATATTGCTCGGGGTTTGTGATGCTTGCCCCATAGGGGATACCGTAACCGACACAGGTGCCCTGGTAAACCCACTTGCCGGACATATCGTTCTTGGTATACCAGTAACAGATCAGGTTGGAGTTGTCCCGGAGTTCGTAAATTTCCTTGAGCTGGGAATACTCAAAGAAATTGGTCACCTCGGGAAAGCCATACATATCCCTGATCTGCGTTTTGATCTCTTCGGTATAGTTCTCTTCCTTTGCCCGGTTAGTCTCGTCACACCCCGCCATCAGGCAGGTCATCATGACGGCGCACAGGATCAGGACCGCGATCTTCATAACTTTTTTCATTTTTTCGTTTCCTCCGTTTTTTTAATGATTGAGGCACTGGTTGTAGAACCGGCGCAGGGTGTCATTGTCGATGGAGTCCGTATCGAGGTTGGGATACCGCATGATGACGTACTCCATAATGGTGTTCTTGTCAGCCTCGGTTTCCGCATCATTGTACTGCTTATAGCTGTCGGCGAGGAACGACGCGGCGGACTCGGAATAAGTGGTCGTCTGCTTAAAGACCTCCCGTTCCGCTTCCGTCTCCCATTTGCCGACGATGGCATCCCACTGGATAGCAGTGTAAGTCCCGCCCACCACAATGATGACGGCGAGCAGCGCGATGAGAATGTTTCTGATGGTGTTTTTCATGTTACACAAGTCCTTTCTAATAAATCCAGTTCTCCTTGGCGAAGAACATCGGCAAAGCAATCATGGCGACAAAAACTGTGGCCGTGGCGTCGCTCTCCAGGAGCATGACCGGCAGCGTGCAGGCTATGAGCAGGAGAGCGTAGAGTCTATTGCGGATCAGTTCCGGTCTCCACATGTGTGTCGGCCTCCTTTGTAAGATAGTGCGGCATGTCATCCAACTCAGTCTGGCCGAGTTCCTCATGGTGAATGATGCAGAGGAGATTCCACACAGCCGCGGAGAGATGGTCCTCATCCGTCATGCCCATGACATACTTGACGATGTGCCGCAATGCGGAATCGACATACCGAGAGAACGGCATTCCCTTTTCCCAGTTTCTGTCGCTGTATTTATGTGCGCCGAGCTCGTACCATTTCGCCAGCCGCATCCAGCCAAATGGGGTTACCAGGTCAAAACGGCCTTTTCCAGTGGAGGGTTCTCTGATGGCTTTCCCATCCCCATAGGACATACGGGTGCCGCCATCATTGATATGGGTGCTTTGTTCCATTACAGGTTGGCTCCTTCTTAATATTTGATTTCGATGCGCTTACTTTTCTTCTCCAGAGCATTTCGGAACCTGGAAGAAATATCAGCGTACTGCTCCGCTTTCAAGCGCATCATCTGAGGCGCGAGGTCGCTCGTTTCTTCCGCCTCTTTTGCTTGGGCAAAAAGTTCACGGGATGTGCGTTCGAGCAAACCGCAGATCCACTTGATCTCGATAGGTGTGAATTTTTCCATGACTCTAACCTCCTACCAAATTCGTATCAGACCACTATGAAGCATTTTAAGGATGCCGATTGACCCGATTTCTGAAAAATCAGGCTCGTCATAGTTATAGACGTAAGCGAAAAGGCCGTTTTCGGGTGACTTGAGGTCAAGCCTGTCCTTTTCCCATTCATGCCGATGCTTGCTGACATAGAGGTAGCTGTCCAGGTAGCCGATAGTCGTTGCTGTGCGAACGACAACATAGACTAATGCGCCAAAGTCTTCCTCGAACTGTTTGATATAGATTTTGTCATCAAGGTGAATTGGATACAACTTTCCAAAGGGCTGTTCGCTGGCATAAACCGTGCCATCTTTCTCGAATTGCCTGATGATTTCGTTGGAAATACCAAGTATCTTCATGCGAATGATTGCTTCCGCCTTTTGTTCTTTGTTGGTAATAGTCATGCCAATTCCTCCTTTCAGCACAGAAAAGAAGAGAGCCCACGTTTCCGCAGGCCCTCTCTCCGTTGTGTTACGGCCGATACCAGCCGATGTACTTGCCTTCCCGGAAGATGAAGCGCATGTCGCGATAGCAGAGGTAAGTGGTATCAGGGTCCTCGCAGGACACCATGACTTCAGGCTTCTCCAGCATAAGTCAGTTCCTCCTTTCGTAGCAGAATGGTTTGTTAGAATTGAGATTCACCGGATGCTCCAGACACTCGTCACAAGGCGAGTCCGTTTCCGCAAGCTTTTCGTACTGACAGGTCTTGCAGTATTGGTCGAACTCGACAAACAGCTCGTGGTCTTCCATGGCTGCCGCTCCTAAATATCCCCGGGCTTCCGGTGGAGGCTGTGGTCGGCGTCAAAGCCGTCCGGATACCTGGCCCGGAGCTTCTCGATGTTCATCTTAAAAATATCCTCCAGGTTATAACCGATGGCATAGGCCGTGAGCGCCAAATACCAGGACACGTCACCTAGCTCCTTGGCCATCTTAGCCTTGTCGAGCTCATGGCCCTGGAAGCGATGCTTCTTGTAGAGATCCTGGCACTCGCCGGTTTCACCACCAAGGCCCAGCAGGCCGTTCAGCAGAGGATCTTTCATGGATTCCTCGGATGCCGTCCGAAGCGCCAGCCGCTGATACTCGTTAGGACTCATTCCGGGCCCCTTTCTGATGGTCTCGATTACCTGCTCTTCTTTGGTCATGACGTATTCCTCCTTATGTTTTTTAGACTTCGCCGGTTTTGTTGTAGCGTTCGAGCGCCCGGTTGCACTTATAAAGGATCTGGTCCTTTACATAAATTCTCGATACGCCATACTGGGAAAGCAGCACGAAAACAGTAGTCAACACGTCGCAGGCCTCGGCGAGAATATCTTTCTCGGAGCCTTTGCCGCGCTGCTGCTTCGTGAGTTCCTTAATGAGCTCGGAACATTCCTCGATGACATAGACGCTCTGCGATACTCCAGACTTGACATCCATTGCCGAAACGGCTTTGATTGCCTTTTCCAGTTTGTCGTCGGAGAGCATTTTATCGTGCTCATAAGCGGTGACAAGGAACTCCACACACCGGGAGAAGTCCTGTTTTGGGCCTTCACACCAGCCACTGTAACTTGGGCACTGGTCTTTGTATTTGCAAGACATGGTAGCTGAATACTCCTTATTTCAAAATAACCCGGCCCTCGAAAACACTCGGGGACCGGGCTTTGGCTATCTTCCTCCACTCGCCATTTTCATGAGCGTAAAGGAAGTAGTGATCTCGCGTTTTGTTGCTGGTGATGACATAGCGCAGGGTTCCATCGGAGTCGCAACCCCGAACCCATACAATTTCACCTTTGGCCGCTTGGAAAGAGCTCTCCATCAGTACGCGAAGAGGGAATTGTAGGAGCCGGGCTTGTTCTTTTTCCGGCCGCGGAAGCTCATGGACATCTTCTCGCCGGTAAAGAGGTTCGCCGGATAGGCACCGACAATCTCACGCCAGCGGCCCCGATCCAACCGCTTGTTGACCTTGGAGTAGCCCATCTCCTTCATCTTGGCCTTCGCCATGTTCCTGAGAAGCTTACACATTTTGATGTGCCTCCTAAAAAATATAAATGTAGTTTTTGGTGTTACTGATTGATGTCATCAGACTGGTTGCGTGGCGGTCTTACTGGAAGTAAAATTCCATCATCGCCGTTTGGTACCTTAAAATAGATCGGAGCTTTCTGATTTTTGGGTTTATAGGCTATACAGCCAGGGAGCGCCTGAATCATGTCGATCAGATATTGCGGATTGACGTAGATAAACCCGTCCAGAAAGTAAGACTTTGATATCGTCTTCCGGCCGCGCTTTCTATTGTTTGCAATGATGTATGCGCGGAGTTCTCCGATGGTAGGAAGTTGGAGTGTTTCGCCAGTCGGCCCGACATCCTTCATCACAGATGCGACGTCGAAATTATTTTTGACGTGGGGAATACTGGAGATGTCTTTTGTCAGACGAAGCAGCCGGTAGCCGTCACAAATTACAAACCTATCCTCATAGGTAAATAAACCGCACATCTCAGGCCGGGACGCATTGCAGTTCTTGTAAATCCGTGTGATGGCAGTGACATCTGCGCGAGGTGTGGTTTTAGTATCCAACTTGGCACGAGTTTCGATTAACAGGGCAGCGGCACTGGCATAAAAGGGAAAATACTCGCTGTCAATCCACTTTTCCGGATTGGAGATCACACCATCGGCGGCGCGATTGCCGGTGTGTAAGTCGTACTCTCGAAGCATCACACAAATATGGCTATATGTCGTTTCGTTCGTCATGGCTTATATCCTCCTTCTCCTCCATAGTGTTTTGGGTGAGTAGGTGCGGATCGCTATGCGCCGCTCGGATTTCAGACTTTATATTCCACAACAAGAACGCTCAGGCCGAGTTGTTCGGCGGTAGCAATCATGTGTTTTGTGCCAAGACTTTGACCGTTCCAGAAAGCCACGAGAGCGTCGGCATTCTTCGCCATCTCTGTATTGCGAATATAACCGGCAGCTTTTCCGTAGCGTTTCCAGTTAGCCGGAAAATACTGAACCAAGTGATTATGCTCTTTGGCGTACTGTTCGCCGAGAGTATCAGCGCCACGAGCTTGTCCGCATACAATAGAAATATCATCCTTAATTTGGGACAAATAGTCGTCCATCGTTTTGGACAAAAGCTCGTAATCGCTGAAATCTCGTCCGCCGGCAATGATAACGCGGAACACGTCTTAGTCCTCCGTTTCCGGAAGAGTCTCCTCCTTTTTTGATAGAGGTAATCTTGGAGGTCTTCTCCAGCGCACGCATGGCATTCCTCGTCGTGCCGAACATCTTCTTTGTGACGGCGGCACAGAAGCCGGCATAAGGATCGAAGACATCTCCCTCGCCGCAGGTAACGATGGTCTTGGTGCCGTCTGCCCAAAGGATGATTGTCTTACCGCCGCTGAAAATCACGTTCTTCACATCATCACCAGTCAGTGTCGTCCTGGGCTCTTTGTAGGGCGTCAGGTTAGCGTCCTGGAACCAAAAAGCGCCGTCCTTGCTCGCCGGGTTCTTAATACCCTCGAACATGACAGCAACTTTTCTGTCCTTGGCGAAGTGCCTGCATCCCGTACCACCCCGCCCGCAGTGGCGCCCACCATAATCGTCGCATGTTCTGACAATGACCTTCGTTCCGATAGCTAACATGTGTTTATCCTCCTTGCCTTTGGTAGAAAATTTTAGCTGCTCTTCCAGCAGCGCGAGTTCACGGGAAATATCAGGCATGACGTAGGGCTGATTACCTTTGGTGATGCCCATAGTAGACATATCAAGGTCCTGATCGACCATTTCAAATTCGCCATCACAACGAACCATTCCGTAGTTCTCAGGAAGTTTTTTCTTCATACGTCAGCCCTCCGTACCAGCTTTGATCATTCCCCTGATCTGGGAAACAACCCGTCCGAGGCATTCGGGACAGGCGTCAAACTCGATCTGGGTGTGGCCCTGCCCATCAAGCTTCACGAGGCCGTAGTCGGCGTAATAGCAGTCACACCGGAGAGGCTTTCCGCAAATATGGCATTTACGGTCTAATGTCATGTCTTCCATAACACATACCTCGATTTAATTTCGGATAGCCATTAAAAGCTGCCTATTGGCATACCCAAGTGTTGCGGCATCAAGCTGATTAGCCATACTTTCAACAGCCTCTTTCACTTCCGGATTCGCTCCTCCATTGATATTACGCTCTTTGTAGACATGAGCAAATTCAGTCAACTGAATTCTGAAAATAAAATTGGATGGGATTGAAAGCATATACAGTCCTCGCTTTGCGTCGTTGTTGTTTTCCAAGCCCTTTACGATGTACCCATTGGCCACACGGACATAGACGGTTCCGTTATACTCGATTTCATCCGGAGTCTGAATTCCAAGATATACAAGCGCTACATCCGTAGGAATGATTTTGTCTTTATAGAAAGACGAAACTTCCCCTGTCTCGAACACGCCTAACCTTGTTGATGACCTGATGATACGGTTATTCATCCGCATAGCGTGAGCATCAAGGTCATCTTGTCCGCCTCTGTGTAGACCATAGACAGTGAAGGACAGGTCGATGAAACGAAGCATAGTGTAATGTTTGACACCCCACTTAAAAAGCTTAGTTAACCAGTCATCGAGTTTCTGCGATGGGTCATAAAGTCCGCCAAATGGACCGTTACCGTCATAAATCATCGTAGCGGAATGAGCAATGGTTTCGTTACGAATTTCCATTTCCAAATCTCGTGTAAGAGTTCTTTTGGATAGGAACATAGAGATAATGGCATCATCAATACCATCAACTCTGTTCAGGAAAACTTGCATGAATCATCTCTCCTGTTTCTAGCATTTTCTTCTCGGTCTAACTTATCGACCATGTAGCATAAGGTCTGTTTAACAATAGAACCCCATGCTTTAGCACATTCGATCTGCTCTTTTGCAATGACAGTGTCATACTGCCATGCTCCTCTTCGTATTCGCAGGTGGCGATTACCGGTATCTTTCTCGACTCTGAAACTGATTTCGATGTTGTGCTCTTCGCAGGAGTCGAGAATTTCAGTGTCGGTCATTGCTTTCTCCTTTCGCTGACGGTCCTTGGATGATTCGTTTTCGTACATTCTCGTCCTTTTCAATTTGGTAGAGAATATCGGTGGTCTCATCCCGGAAGATGATCTCCGTCGGATCGACCCGCTTGACGCCATCCTTAAACTCTACGATTCCGAACACTTTGCTGAATGTGCCAGCAGGTTCGCCACCAACAAGGGGACTTGCGGGGATAGGCTTTGAGTAGTGCTCCCACATGTGGAAATATCCGACTTCATCATGGACAACGCAAAGCCGCGTTGGATGCTCGACCGTGAGATTAAGACCGGCCATCACCCGAAGCCTCCTTCTCCACCAGTTTCTTATACAGCTCCTCGGCCTCCTTGTCTTGGAACTGGTTGACGATTTGGACGTTCTCGCCAACGCCCTTGCGCCCGATGATGAGAACCGCGATGTCTCCGTGAGAATGGTCAAACCCGACCAGAAGTGTGTCCGAGTTCCTCATTTGTGGCCTCCCGATTCCGTTTTGGATTCTACAATCGTTATGGTTCCCTCAAAAACGCCAAACTCGGAAGATTGCTGGAAAATATGGGTTTCCGGCGTATCGGTTTCCGTCATGGGTCTGGTGAGATACCACAGCGAATCGTCTTTCCAAGTAATCATTTCCAGCTTCTGATTCGGCTCCAGTTCAAGCGTCATGGCCCCGCCGAAGTTTTTAGTCATTCCTTGCTGGCATCCAGACATGGAAAAGACCATTCCCAAAGCGAGAATGATCGCAAGCAACTTTTTCTTCATTTGAAGAATCTCCTTTCAGTTAAATACTGAAATCGCCGCAAAGATAACGGCGGCTCAGAATGCGATTGTAAATATAATCCCGAATGTTGCTAAAAGATTGTCTCGGCGATCCATAGCTTTTCGCTCTTTCTCAGTTGCGTAGTACTTGTAATAATAGTCTCTCGCTGCCATCGCCGCATACCCGCCATTCGGATTATGCATATCACAAAGAACCTAATTAAGAGGAACCAAATCCGATTCCTCGGTAGCTCCTTCCAAACTGATTCTCCGCCCACAGATAGGACAATAGTTGACGTCAAAATATCCGCTGGCAATATGTCGGTCTTTATAGAGGACAATTCCACCATCGAGGTACTGAGCGCGAACACCAAGATCACCATTGGCGCATGGATGAATAGGGTAGTCTTTTCCACACTCGTGGTCTTTGAGGAGCTTACGACTACAGAACTCACACATTAGTCGGTCCTCCGAGTCCGTTCAACTTCTTCCAGGACATAGAATGTTCTCACAAAGCCACTATAGTGCTCCACCTTGATAGCATTGGGCAAAGTTTCGTGAGTCCAATAGCTGAAAATCGGGTCGCGCCCATCCATATACTGTTCTTGATACAGCTTAAGAAGCTCCTCAGGAGACAGATCCTTAATTTTTATTTTTTTCGGAGGAACATACGGCAGATTGAAACCCTTGGCCATGCGGTCGTCGATGAATTCATCCGCATAGATCTTGCGGGTATTGGTTCCGAAGAACTCGACAGACTCGGGGAGGTTGTCATTGATCGCATCGAGATGAAGGCCGTGCTCCTCGCACCACTTGATCGCTGTCTGAAGAGGCTCATCAACCCTATTTGTCCACAGGATAATCCGGGCCCCTTTAGCCTGCTCGGTCTTACAGTAGTTGAGGACCGCCTCGTTCGTAGCCCCAATTCCGGGCCATTTACCTTCCTCGATCAATGTGCCGTCAAAATCAACGGCAATAATTTTATCCCTCATTAGCATCCTCCCTTCCGATATCCATTTCGCTTTGAGCAAGGAGTTTCTCCGAAAAACCGTTCGCGTAGCTTCCGTCATCGTTTCGCACCCTGGTAAGTTGAAACATGGTGCAGATGCGTTCCGATAAAGTGGGTTCACGCGAAATGTACTGCTGAAGCAGTTGACGCAGCTCAAAATCGGGTTTATCCGCATTTGCGATGTAGTCAAAGAGCGCCTCTCGCAAAATAGATTCCATCAGAGCTCCTTTGTACTCCTCTTTTGGGCAAAGGCATTCCTTGCTCATGTAGGCGGCAATAGCTTCCAATGTACTCTCGCCTGCATTGTCCAACTTGCAATGGCCTTTGCAACACATAATGATGTTGCAGGTACGTTGTTCCATCGACAGTCTCCTTTCAAATATCAATTTCTTCACAGCGATAGCCGTTCTTACAGAACCAGTCCGCCACAAGATGGCGATGGCAGAAGTCGCCAGGACGTTCGTAGCAGATTAGAGCAAAGGTTTGTCCGCCAGACAGAGCCGAAAGCTCCTTGAAGACTGTATCGGCGTTCAGTCCTTTCAGCACCTCCCGCTCGAAGTGCTCCATGTAGTAGGCGTCATCATGTGTCCGTTTCCACTCGATGAAAAACTGGTACTTAAGGGCCAGCTTTTTATACTGTAACCCCTTATACCAGTCGGGCGCTTTTCCGCAGATGGAGATTGGAATAATGCCGGATGGAAGCTTAGAAAGCTTGGCAAAATAGCTTGTAAATATCATCGGTTAATCCTCTCCTTGATTATTTGGTAAAATGAAAAGCCGAAGGCGCCAAGTTTCCTCAGCGCCTTTCAGCCTTAGTTGTCGCTGGCCCACTTAGAACCCTTATCGAGGGTCTGAAGGGACTCAAGCAGAGTCGTAACCGCGTACAGGCTGGACTTGGCGGTGTCATACTTGCCCTGGTTGATCTCCGCTTTCGCGGAGTCAATCCGGCTCTGACACTCGCTCACCATCTGATTGATCAGTTCCGTGTTTTTCTTCTTGAATAACTCCATTGCTACATCCTCCTAATAAAGTTTTAATTTGGGTCTTCTCCATAGAAGGATATGTGATTTTCGCGTGAGCGCCGCTTGCTCAATCCCTGAACCACCAAATATGATTGTCCAGGATGCTGGTTTTTACGGTTTCATCCTCATAGTAGTCGGGCTCCTCCTTTGCAAACTCAGGAGGAGTGGTAAAGCGAGGGATTCCATCGGGCTTCAGAATAACGTCGGCCTGCCCCTTGATGAAGGACTCGATGATAGCGGGCTCGCTTCTCCACCAGACCCTGCGGCCAACAGCTTTCTGGTCGAAGTCGATCGCATTGAGCTCCAGCGGGTGTTCCGAGAACCTGGCAATCATTGTCCGGGCTTCGTCGATCCCGTAGTTCAGGCCGCCGGTGATGTGACAGAACATCTCCCCGTTTCTGGTAATGGCGATTCCGCCTCCGCTGCGAACTTCCGTCTCATCCCACTTTGTCTTTGTGTAGTTCTGGGGTTCATACCGAATTCCCCAAGCAACCGGCTGATCGGCGCTGAACTCGATGAGATTCTCAAAGGACGGAGCCTCCTCGCGAGGGTAGGCCCAAAGGTCGTTGTCACCCCAACGCCCGCCGATGCTATGGACATAGCCTTCCATCCGAACAACGAAATAGGGACGCCCATTGATTAAGACGTCCCAGTTATACGGTTTCGGAGGATGCGACAGGTCGGTGTTCTTTGTGATAAGCCGAATATCAGCCATTCTTCGTCACCTTCTTCGTCTTCCGCTCGTCGAACTCGGCTTTTTCGATTCGGACCATTTTCCCGTTCACTTCCTTGAAGTAGCGGTTCAGCTCAACCTTCTGACCATCGGGGGTGAAGATACAGATGTACCCAACCGTGTCGAAATCCCCATTCTTCGGATCGACAAGAAACTCGTCGACCACCACTTTGAACTTCTTGCTGGCCGGGAAGTAAGGCATCTGAATGGGAAACACCTTATCGACGAGCTGCCTGGAAAGCCCGTTCGTAAACGTAACATCGGGGTTCTCCAGGTTCGTGCAGTAGACGCGGTTAGAGTCGCTAAATGTTACGGTGCCGTCCTCGGCAATCTCTTTGAAGAGAGAGCCCATACGCTTGCACTGATAGTGCTTGCTCTTGGTGCCCTCGGGAAAATCCTCCGTGATGTCTGTCCAAATATCCGGAGTGTCCTCAATCGGAGTCAGGCACTTTCCGTCGATCAGCCTGTTCAGGATGCCCTTGGTGATCTGGATGCTATAGCCGGTATGGTTGTCGAGGGCAAGAGACTGGCGGGCCCGCAGAGCGCTTTCGTAGCAACCGGCTCCGTAGGCCCAATCGTTCGTACCCTCTGCCATTTTCTTTTCCGCAGCAATAGCCAGAGCGACCTCCCGCTCAACCCAATCGGACTGTGAGCCAGACTCGGGCTTGAAGATGGAGAGCAGCCGCGTGACATCCTTGTCCGTATGGCCGTCCCATTCCGGAGCAGTCGCCACTTCCGGGCACTGGAAGAGATCCCAGTCCTTATCTTCATAGTGATAAGTATACTGCCCTTCGGGAGTGTTGATCCCGACGATGAACCAACCGCCGCCAAAGGGAGGCTTGCCATCACTGTGTTTGCGGGACTTCCACGCCCGGTTCGGGAAAGCGCGGACCAGGGCCGCGAAGAGGATCAGCTGCTGGTGGTAGAGGGAATCGAAGGTATGAAAGCCGTCGCTTACCTCCCCAATAGGGCCAAGCTCCTCCATGGGAATGTTGTGATCAGTGCAGAATTGTTTCAGTTCCATAGGTTTTTCTCCTTTATTTGTCGAATTCTACCGGTTCAAAATCGGAAGAAGCCCTCCAACCGATATTATAAGGGCGGATCATGTTAGTGACCAGGTCTTTGCAGAGTTTCATGAAGTCTTCCACCTGATCGAGATCAAGAGGCCTGTCGTCGAGGCTCCAGCCCTGAATGGCTTGAAGTGTATCGCAGCCAGAGCAGGAGCCGTATCCGACATAGGTCATAAGATACTCAGATTCGGACGGTTGATAGGTGTCTTCGGGAATAAGGAAGAGTTGCGTTCCCTGATAGTCGCCATTGTCGACAACTGTAATATTCTCGGCGTCCCACTCTTTACCGAGAATAAACTTCGTTACCAGCTCGACAAGATACTTGTAATCGCACCCGTTTAGGGAAGTATCGGTTTCCAGTTGCTGGCGAAGTTTTTGATGGTTTTCGTTCCAGCGATTAAGACAATACTTAATCATAAATTTTCCTCCTAAATGAGTGTTATGGCTATCATGCTCTTTTTTCATCGCCCAAGCATCACAGACCAGTATCGCAAGACAGGCGATACGCATGATCATTGTCAGTATGACTAAAAATGTGTCCGTCGCTGCCTCTCAGTCTCTGATGCCGAATACCATTTTTGCCTGTTTCAGCGTCAGTCCGACCAGCGAAACAGAGTTTGCCGCCGGATTTGTGGATTTGGAAATATCGAGTTCGCCTTGACTCCCATCGTTATAGAGGAGCCTGATTTTGTTGCCCCACATATCGCGCTGAATCATCTTGATTCGCTTTTGTGCCATCGGGTACTCCTTTCTATTTGTCGAGTTTTTCACGCATCTTGTTCATGATAATTGTGGCGGTGTTGTAAAGATTTCGCTTCTCAACATCCGACAAATATCCAAAGGTGTAACTATTGAGAATGTCAGAACGAACTCTTTGAATCGCCGCGAAATTATTGTCGCCACTACTTTGAGCGATGCTGTTCAGTTTTTCCAAGTATTTGTAGAATGCGTTTGCTTCCGGATGTGTACATGTCAGAACCATATTTTTGATGATTTCCAAACACTGGTTTTCCGAAAACTTTACATCATCCCAGCGCATATCATGGAGAACCGCATACAGCTCTTTCGGCGACAGACCGCCGCGCTCTTTAAGCCTTTGGGGTGTTTGCATGTGATTGCTGAGACATTGTTTCTCGTGGTTCAAAACCCACACCATCGGAACATCGAGATGTTGTTGATTGCGAGAAAACATAGACATCATTATGGGAAAACGTTCGTCTTTGCTCACGATACTCACCTCCAATTTACCGGAGCAGAGATCGGGTCCAATCTGTAATTTCACGCCTCCGAACCCATTCCGGATTGTCAAATATAAATGTCTCGCCCATATCTGACCTCACCCGAACAAGACACTCTCGTACCCAAAGTCTTGACGAGAGTCTTGCCAACATTTTTGTGGTTTCTCGCAGTGTTTCTTTGAAGGTTCGATCCCGAAGGCTGCCATGAACAGTGATCAGAATTTTTTCCTGCGTAGTGAACATCCGGAAATGCCTGTCATCATACAGGTTGCTCGGTTTGTCGAATTCATCGACGTTGGAGGACGAACAATATCCGTTGGGTCTGGAAAAGTGAAATTCCGCGTTTCTTTCCGAGCCGGTAATACGGGGTAAATGATTAACGACAGTTTGGGCGAGATACATTGCTTCAGCGTCACTTCTGGCGCAAGTGTCGACTTCGATGACGCCTATCACATAAGTCCAATAGCTCATGCCGTCTCCTTCCGATCACGCAGCATTAAAGCTGTCGAAATTTCCGTTCTCTTTCTGCTGGAGCAACTGACGAGCCTTATTGACAGCCCAGGGGTCATTCAGAGGAAGAGACATTCCGGTGGAGTGATCAAATCCTTCAAATTCTTTTGCATAGGGCTGCTTAGCCGCAATTTCAGGGTACTTGGCCTGAAGCTCTTCCAGCTCCTGTCCCCATTTGGACCATGTGGCATCAGGGATGATGTTGTCGTTCATTTTGTAGTAGATGATGCTATGGACCAGGAGCTGTCTCCGTCTCCGAGCAATCAGTTCTGCGATTCTGCGTTCATCCTTCTGCGGAGAAATCTTCTTCACCTCCATTGGTTTCGTAGACCAGCCAACAAACTTGCCCTCGTTGAAGTTCTTTTTTGCATTGAGAGCTTTTGCGATGGCCAGGTCAATCCCAGAATAGCTTTTGATATGGTAGTACCAGAGATTTGTGTAGGGGGTCGTAAGCCGGTCGATTCGTCCGGCTGCCTGGGTAGCAACCTTGTAGGAATACTGCTGAGAGTAAAATATAATGGTGTCGGTGGTGATGCAGTTCCAACCCTCGCAGCCAGCCGTATACTGAACGAGGTAGACCCATTTGTCTCCGGTGGGAATTTCCTGATGTTTATGGCCGTTCCACTCTGCGATTTCTGTACCTTCTGGGTAACCAAGAGACCGCAAAATATCCAGCTCATAGTTGTGGCTGTAGAAGATGATTGCTTTGGGGTGATCTTCCAGAATCTCCAACACGGCGACTGCCCTGGACTCATCCGAATTGACGACACGACGGAGAGACATGCACAGCTCTGCCGCAGTTTCAATCGGGCGGTCTTCCCACGGATTCCAGCGTTTCCGCATGATGTCCTTGTATCTGGAAATATCATACAATACCGGAATGGACTCATGGTGCGCGACGGTCTTTCTCTCAAAGTCCATCGTCACAAGGATTCTGTCTCTCAGGCGAATCAATCTTCCGGTGTTTCGGTAGCTGTCAATTTTGGGGAATTTGGCAAACCGATCCCAGTTGACGTGTTCGTCGACAAACTGTGTTTTGTTCCGATAGAATCCATTTGCGATAAAGACAGGAATGTAGTCCTGCCATGTGTCGCCAGGTGTTGCGGAGAGCAGAATCCAGTTGTTGACCTTGGCAATCTTGAGAAATGCCTTGGTCCAGGCTCCATAGCCGATGACTCGCTGTTCGTCAAATATAAAGAATGAATCTTTCACGTCCGTATACTTGGCGATGTTGTTCCAGGAATCCACTACTACTTTATTCTTGTAGTAGTTTGCTTCCGGATGCGTAGAGAGAAGAAATGGAGCCAATTCTCCCTCCCACTCCAGCGTGTCACGTTTCCGAGCTGTGGTGATGATGTAAAGGTCTTTCGGATGCTTCATTGGAGCATGACCCTTAGAGAACAGGTCACCACCTTGCTGCTGGTAGTAATATGCGAGAGAAGTGCGTGATTTGCCGCTTCCGACGCCGCCGCACAGGATACATCCATTTTTCATCCGGTCAATAGCGTCGAGTTGATAATCGTAAAGATTTATGCCGCCCATGGGCCGCGTCCTCCTTTCAATAGGTTCTTTTCCGAACACAACGATCATGGACGGAAAGGGTGCGGAGTTTTCGCATCCGCCAAATTTGAGCCGGCCCTTGATGAACCGAACTTCCGCTTTCCCATAAATATACTCGTGAAAGCGTTTCGTATCGGTTCGAGCCGGAATCAGCATGACTGCTACCCTCCCCGAAGACCGTGCTCATAGCATTTTCTAACCCATTCGGTCTGCTGCTGGTCGGAGTAGGGAGGATTGCAGAATACTGTTTCGCCTGTCCAATCCTGGACAAGGCCGTTGTCTTTTTCAGTGTAAAACTTTGCGCATTTTGCTGTTTCCGGAGTAGCACAGGGATCGAGCGTAAAATGAAACTCCGCATCAAGCTCGTCGAAGAGCTCCTGCGGAGTCGCCCAATCGTTCTTTCCGGTTGAGAACAGTGCTTGACTTACGATGAGGCTCACCACCTATCGAAGTCTTCATAGAGCCGAAGCAGCTCCTCATTGGTCATGCAGAACGGGTCTCGGCCCATTTGCCGCGCCTTTTTCCAGACGATGGACATGATTTGCCCAAACCGGAGGTCGGGTACGTTTGACCAAGCTGCTTCCAACCGCTCACAAAAACTATGAATCTCCTTGCGGGTTGCCATCGGGATCTCCTTTCATAAGAGAATCAAGTTGCCGAAATATCCGTCGGTAGTTCCAGACTTTTGAGAAGTACATTGGCGTGAACCAATAATCTTCAAGGCTGTCTCCAGTCGTCATAGGGTCCGTCAGAGAATTACCTACCTTAAAATATCCGGCTACACCGAGAAGAGAAAGTTGAATGTAGCACATCATGGTGACCAGATAGTCGACGTCCTGACCGCTTATCAAAATATGATTCTGAAAGTTGAGACCGGCTTTTCCCAGCTTCACTTTCGCCACATTTACAGCAGCGATTAGTGTCGCTCCGGCTCCGCAACAGCAGTCATGAATTTCAACAAATCCTTTCTCTTCTACCTGTGCCACTAAATCGCCAAATGTAATTTCGGCCATAAGATAGCACACGTTGTACGGCGTAAATATCTGTCTGTGCTCTTTGCTATTAAGCCCGAGTTCCGTGTAAATGTCGCCGAGAAAATCTTGTTCCGGGTTCTCTTCGAGAGCCAGGACCGTATAAGCGAGGAGCTTCGGAAATATCTGCTGCTCCTGCTTGTTGTACTTGTTGATGATTTGCAGATAGGTTTCTTCTCGTTCTTTGTAATGTGATTTGTCCACTGCATTAGAAATGCTGCACGCCGCCATGGTCACAAAGTCTGTCCAAATATCCCAATCTCTACGCTTCGCTGTAAGACTGTGAAACGTTTTCAGAAAGTTTTTCTGCGCTTCCCGGTTTTTCGGAGATGTTATTCGGGGCTCTGCTTTCTGGATTGGTTCTTTGTTCTCAGGTTTTGTGACCTTTGGCGGTGGCGGCATAACATATGTCGGTGCCGGTCGTTGCGATAGTTTAGGAGGAACTGGCGGTTTCCATGGTTCTGGTTTCGGTTTGGGAGTAGGTTGTGCTTTCGGTTTCGGCTTCGTCCGTACACTTGACTTGCGTTTCTTGTTCGGTTTGCTCCAAAACGGTTTCATGGCACATACTCCTTTCAAACACGGAGGAGCGCCGGCCATCAACGAACCAGCGCCCCAGGCATGAATGGACCGTCACAGAAAACGCCGACGAAATTACTCCTCCGGGCCCTCTTCAGCGGCATACTTGGCCGCGAACTCATCTTCCTCGATGGTGACCCACATGGACTTGAGGTAGGCCTTGACGCCGGTCTTGCCGTTGACCTCCCAGGAGTAGGGCCGGATCGTCAAATCCACATTGCGGATCTCCGCATAGTCGAGGGTGTCGACGGACTCCTCATCCAGCTCAGTCCCGCGGCGGTTCCGCCTGGTCATCAAGTGGATAACGGGCGGAATGTTCTGGAAGCTGACGGCCACCTGGATGTAGTACCGAGCTTCCTCGTCCTCTTCGCGGGGGGCCAGCAGGCGGACGTTCCAGCCGTCGTTGATGAGCTTCTGGGCCTCCTCCGGGTCGTCGATGAAGACGCAGAAGTTGCGCTGGCCAGCACGGTTGTACTTACTCTCTTTGCCGGCGAAGTTCCGGAAGAGAAGGCGGGCGTTTTCGATCACGATGTTTTCGACATTCTGATAAGCCATTGTTGAAGTCTCCTTTTTCATGAATATAAAAGGGAAGACGCCTTGTTACAGGCATCATCCCTTCCACAACATGGTGTGTAATTTTAGCGCACGTTAAACGCGGCACCTTCTTCGGACCTCCAGGGCTCCCCAGGAGACTCCCATGGCGGAGTGTCATCCTCGACCTTTACATAAGGGTCTTCAGAGACAAACCACTCAAAGTCGCCAAATTTGGAGATGTCCTGAACTGCGGCGTCAACCATGGCGTCGTAGTAGCTCCGGTCAATGCCGTCCTGCTTTTCCAGCTGTGTAACCATTTCGGACTCCATCCAGCGATAGCCCTTCGTGCCAGTCACAGCAGCGTACCCTTTTTCGCCGGTTTTCTTGTTATCCGTCTGACGAAGCAGCACACCGCCGCCGAACCCATCAGCCATAGGACAGAACTGACCGACTTTTCCGATGAAGACGTAGTTGTGCCCCTTGGCGATCTCGGCAGCTAAGTCATCATCCGAAATATCAGGCATGGCAGGCTTCGGCGGGTTGCGGCCATCCTGGTTGAAGTCCCATCCGGCAATCTTCGCCCGAACGAGCTGCTCTTTTTCATACTCGGACACATCGAGGAGCTTTTCGTTCATGTCCAAATATAAGGCGTCCTTCACTGACTTTGTCTCACACATGTCCTCGAAGGTGATCTCCTCATGACTGAAGAGCTTCTTGAACACATAGGGGACCTGGAACTGCGTTCCGGTGGCCGTCCACTCGCCGGCGTGTTTGCCATCTTTGTACTTGGCGATGTAGACGGCGTTGTTGACCAGACACATACGGTCATAGGTAGCCTCATGCTCGAAAATATAACCGTAGAGCTTGCCATAGTCGCTGACGAACTGAATGATCTCCGGGGTGGCGTCCGGAATCTTGATAGAGTCCGTCTTGATGTGAGCAACAGTAAAGCCCCGCTTCTGGACCTCGTGTTTGAGGTTGACCATAAACAGGGCTCCGCGTTTGGCTACGATGTTGTCCTTGTTCCGATTGTCCCGGAAGGGGTTCTCGAAGTTGGCAGATGTAAGGCCGTAGACCGAATTGATGGCGATTTTCAGAGCCTGAGCCAAATCGGCAGCGGCGTTCTCATCTGTCAGGTACTTGGCCAAAGCGCCGTTCAGCATCTTGCGAGCCCGGTCAAAATCTTTGTGCTTGATAGCGACACGAGCCTCTTTGATCTCCTCAAATCGCTTGGTGAATTCCGGGCCAAAGAGTTCTTCCGCGATGATGCTGGAGGGATGCATGGAAGCGATGTCCAGAAGAGCGATGTTGCCATACATACCAGGCTCCGCGTAGACATACCCGCCTTCACCGACTTCCTCTCCCCGATAGATGGACTTGCCATTCTCGAAGGTGTATCCGGGGAAGATAGGCCGCTTCTTTTTGTCAAAGGCCGTATACCGGTCAAAGTCCTCCGACCCCATTGTGAAAGGCAGGTCGGCGTCAGGATCAAATATCTGGCTGACATCCCCCATGTCCCGGTAGTTGAACACGTCCTGCGGCTTACGGTTGCTGCCGAAGATGATCCGGGTAGTCAGGGTGTTGGTGGTGTCGTTCACCGTCATCCCAGCCACGTCCGCCAGGATCTCACGAGCGACAAAGTCAGCCTTCCGGGCATTGAACACGGCCTCGGTGGCGATGACATCATTGTCGCAGTATTCGGCGACCTTCATCCACATGTTTTCCGGCACGGGCTGATCCCAGGGAAGGCCCAGTTCCTGATGGTGAATACCGAGCTCGATCCCCCACTTTTTCAGAGACTGCTTCTTGGAGCAGAAGTCGTACACGTCTGTATACGAAACGTTGTAGGCCTCACCAAAGAAGCAGTTGTTGCTCCGAGCTTTCTTTTCACTGCTGATGATGCGCTGAGAGAGATTATAGAGCTGCTCGTTGGTGTAGCCCATCAAACGGGCGTAGAGGATATGGTTGTCGTACCGGCGGCAGTTGAAGCCAACCAGGTTGAACTTCATCAAATCCTCAATCTCCTTAGAGGTGGGGTTGATCATCCGCACCACCGAAGCCCCAGGGCCCTCGAACTTCCAGTTTACCAGGAAGAGGTTGGGGAAGACCTCCACGTCATAGAACACCAGCTTGGCCTTGTCGTCCTTTGCCGAAGGAGCCTGGTCCTCCGACTTGAACTTCATCCGGTTGACCAGCTTGATGCAGTAGTCGGACTTATTGCTGCTGTTGGCCGCAAAAGCCAGAACAGCGTTTCGCATGTCCGTCACGTCGTAGACGAGGCCGCTGTTGTAGCTGTCTTCCAGAATCTTATAGATAAAGTCGATGCTGGGCTTAGTGTTCGGATGGATCTCCTTATTGAGGTTTTGCCTGATCTGTCTTCTAAGCCCCTTCTCGCTTTTGACTACGTTATCGTTTACCACTTTACTTTCTCCTTTCAACGGTAAACCCGAGCTAATCGTCGAGATAGGCAGGTCGTTGCATTTCAACAACTTCCGGCGGAGGGAGCTCTTTCCCGTAAATATCTTGATCTCAACATGGTCTGCATAGACCCTGCTGAGCTTTGATACATCGCCGGAGTAAATGTAATGCAGATGGATGCCGCAGCCGCTTTTGCTCACCTCCGCATAGGTCGCCGGCCATTTGCTCGCTTCCTCCAGATTCCTCTCGAAGCATTTATTTCCCTGGTCATCCGGAATATCAAAGTCGATAACGATATGATTCTCCGGAAGCTTGACATAGTGGAGCCGGCTGGTGTCCAGTTGCGAGAGTTTGGTGGTGACACTTTCCCACTTTTTGGTCGGTGTTTCATTGGCCGAGGCATACTGCGCAGGGCAGTCAGCACACTCGCGGTCAAATATAGACTGATCGGCACCAAACTGAATGAGCTTGGATTTCTTTGCTTCGGGCTTTATGTTGGTGAGACGATCCTCAAACTTTTCCGTCCGAAACCCACTGTAGTAGTTCCGAATACGAGCCCCGTCATCAAGAGTTGGACGCTCGTCATACGACCGGAAATAGTTCTTCAGCTCTTCCTTAAATGCCCGTTTGCTCAAAGGATAGTTGACTTTCGCCTCCTCATTGTAGGTTTTGTACATCTCCCAGGCGGCTTTCAGAGATACACCATCTTCCTGCTTGAACACCGGGTAGCTGTCCACTACGAAGTTGTAGAAGTCATTGGATGCCCCCAGCATGGCGATCGGAATATAATCGTCATAATAGCCGGGGTCTTCCTGATAGACCTCCTGACAGTGATAGGCGATGGCACCGAGCTCGAAGTCGATTTGTTTCACGACAGCCCGGTACTCCGCCGCAGAGAGCTTGTTTCCCGATGGGGAGACGTCGATGAGCCTTCGGATCAGACCAGACTTGGCGTCCGTAATCTTGACGGGCTCATTTGTACCGATGAACAGGAAGCTCTTGAATCTGCTACTGTAGGTGGATTTGAACTTTTCGTTCACCGTCATCTCTTCGTGGGAAACAAGGCTGTTCAGACGGGTGTTGTCCTCGATTCGAGACAATTTTCCGTCGTGTTCGATAGCCACCAACGGGTTCGTGCGAAATGCCTCCAGGGCGAAGGCGTTGCTGGACGAGCCGAGATCCTTTGACACAAACGTCGTGTAGTACCCATCAAACAGCTTTTGAATGATGTTAAGTACCGTGGATTTACCCGTACCAGCTTCGCCATACAGCACCATGAATTTTTGCAGTTTCTTGGAATCTCCACATACAATGGAGCCAATGGCCCACTCAATCTTGCGCCGTTCCTCCGGCTCATACAGCGTGGACATCAGCTTGTCGTACGCAGTCAGCTTTCCCGCTTCAAGAGGGTAGGTCAATTTTTTGCTGGCATAGTCCTTCTTTCCAGCATTGCTATTGGAGAATATCAATTTTTCGTCGAGCATATGGAAAGAGTCCCACATCTGCTTTTGGCAATACTTATGCCACGCGTCGATCATGCCCGACTCAGCATCCCACAGATGTAGGATGTGAATGTTCGCATCGAAGCTCTGGCGATGTTCCTCCGCGTATCTATCCAGTTCGCGGTCTATGAGCTGGAGAGCATCCTCCTCATTAGTAGACCATAAGCCGCATTCATCAACCCAGATAGCGTAGAAATCGCCTCCCCGGATCATGAGGTCGTTGCTTGTTCGGACTATGAACTTCGGATAGATTTCTATTACGCCACGCTTCGTAGAACGTGTTGAAATCGTTACGAAATCTAACATTGCATGTGTTACTCTCCTTTGCGCTTCAGCTCCTCGACCTCATCGCTCAGACGCTCGATCTGCACCTGCTGCTCCCGGCGGACACTCTCCGCCCAGATCGCGTAAGCAACGCCGGTGATGGCAATGAGCTTGAGCCGCCGGTTGGACCTGGCCTGCTTGCGCAAGGTTTTTTCGAGCTTGGCCAGAGCCCTCTCGGAGGTCTTCATCGAATTGAAGACGTAGTTAAGCATCTCGTTCATCAGATATCTCCTTTCAAAAATATAAGGGACACGCTACACGATCTCATTCAGATACCAACACATCTGATACCAAATATCAACCATGCGCATGTCCCTTCGACAGTTGCTTACTGTGAACAGACCGCCCTTCCCATCCCGTTCATACTGCCTGTTCAGCAGGCGGTCGAGAACGAATTCCACATAGTCGCGGTCAAACTGCTTATCATCCATGGAACCAAGACCCAGGTTGACGATCATGTTCCAGAACCATTGCCCGGTTCGGTTTCCGACGTCGGGGTTGTCCATGATATGCTCTTCGCAGCGGATGGAAAGAGCGATCATCATTTCGAGAACACTACACGGGGTCGTGTCCAGCATGGACGCAATCATAGCGTCCGGATAGTTCTGCTCGCGACCGAACCGATACCTGAGCTCGATGCCGTCTTCGGCCCGGTTGCCGTCCATCGGAATGCCAAATATAAACTCCGTCGAATGGAGTTTAACAAACAGCCTCCGATAAGAAAGCTTAGAATATCGGTCGACCACGAGCTGGTACATCCAATCGAAGTACCGATTTACCAACTCGTCTCTGGTCAAAATAATACCTCCTTGTTATCTCGGAGGAAGGTCTTCGAGAACATCGGAGAATGCGCGGAGATCCCGGAGAATCTCATAGTCGCACTTCTTCGCGTCATTGCGGACAAAGACCGAATCCTCCTCATACTCGCCGAAGTGTTCCAGGCCGTCGCCGACGATTTCCGCAACGTCGTCCACCGGCTCGTTGTCCTCGTCGGCCAAGACGCCGTCGGCGAAGTAGGTCAGGCTGATCTTCTCATAGCCATCTATCTCGCCAAACTCGTCGGGAGAGATGACGTAGGGAATATCCACAACGTTCTCCCGGCTGGGTTCTTTGGTTTCCACCACCGATCCTCCGCCGGCGTAGTTGACATAGCCCTCTTCACGAAGTCGCCTGGCGTACTCAGCGATTTCGGGCTTTTCTCTGGCGTGTTCGGCGATCTTCTTGGGGTCCGGCAGCGTTTCCGCCTCGGGCTCCTCTTCCACCGGCTGGACTTTTGCGGAGGCTTCCTCCAGCTTCGCCGCATACATCTCCTCCAGAGATTTGCGATCTTCCTCGATGCGGCGTTCGTACCGGTCTTTGATCATCTGCCAGGTAACGGCCGAGCCAACGGCCATGCCCAGCATAAACGCCAGAAGGCTACTCTTCTTGTCCATATTCGGGTTCCTCCTCAACGGTGATTTCATCATTTTTCAGGGTAAAGACGGTCAGCGCAAGGCTGCCGAACAGCATGGAAGCGCTCAGCAGAAGTCCTCCTGTGATATGTCGTTTCCTTGGGGAATCGAGTACATAATCGAGCATCGAGATAATATTCGCTAAGCCTTCCATACTTGTCACCTCCCGCCAGACAGAACGGCAACTCCGCCGATGAAACAGATCCCGGCCATCGTCGCCAGCGTGTAGCTCAAAAGTGTCTTGAGATGGTTCAGCATAATAAACGCTCCTTTCATCCGTACTTGGAAAAGTAGTGGGCTCCGACCTGGAACATGGGAGTGCCAAAGGAGTGGTAGTGCTTGGTTCGGAAGAAAACCACGTCATAGTCAGTCCTCTCCTTTAATTCAGAACGCACCAGCTCGCACAGTTCCTCCTTGACCCAGCAGCGAGTGACACGTTCGCCTGTCATGGATGAATACTGATTCTTTTGGTAGACCACATCATTCACGGTGCCGGGAAAGTGCTCCGAGTCCACTCGGTTAAGTACAGTGTCGATCACGAGCCGCTGCCCATACTCACATTCGCCCTCCGCTTCCGCCATTGTAAGCAGAGCAATAAGCTCCACCTCCTCGTCCGTAAGAGGACAAACCCACTCTTCTACCTGGGGGGTTGTCTCCACGGTTGCCAAAGGAGGCGGAGCATAGAGAAGCTGCGAACCGATGAGCGGAATCATGTCATCCCACTCCACATGATAGGAGGTAACGGCGGGTTCAGACGCCGCCTCCTCCATGGGAGGCTGAGCGTCATCATTCCCGTTCCACGCAGGAGCAAAGGCGAGCAGGGCCAGCAGAAGACACAGGATAGGGACAAATATCATCCCATGGCTGGTTCGTTTATTCATGGTGCCCTCCTTTACGCAATCGCCTGATGGGTCGCGATCAGGTCCAGGATGATCCCGTCTACATTGAAGTCCAGCAGGATCGTCGGCTCCACGCCGTTGATGAAGTTCCGAACCTTCTCCTTGTTCGCTTCGCACATCTCGAAGCTGATATAATTGTCGCCCACAGGCGTATCCGAGTCGTGGACCCAGCCCACAATAGCGCCAGCCTTTGTGCGAGGAAGGCCCAGGGCGTCGTAGACCTCGTTCAGGAAGACGTGCCCCTTCGTCCGAAGCAAATCGTTGAGATACTGCTGCTGGGCCCGCAGGAAGGCAAAGCTCATCTCCGGGTCCCGGCAGTAGTTGGGGTTGGTCTCGTTGAACTCCACCGCATAAGGGCTGGCTTTGTGAGGGTCCCCGTCCATCACCTTAACGGTCTCCTTCGCCGTCTTCTCCTCGCCGGTCTCGGGGTCGGTGATGGTCTTTTCGATTTCCTTGGCCTTGATATTATACCGGATCTCCTTCTCGACTTCCTCGCCGAAACGATCGGCAACCCGCTTGCGGTAAGCCTTAAACGCCTGATCCAGGGTGCCGTAGGCCACCGCCAGATCGGCACAGCGCTTACGCATGATGTTGTGGGACGCGATGATGCTGGTGATGGACAGAGCGCCCAGAATGACAGAGGGGGCGTAGAGCTTGGCCAACTTCAGGCCGGTCTGAATATAAACCTTGGTCAGATCGCTCCGCTCGTCATCGGCGGAATACTCGATGATCTTGTCGGGGTCCTTGGCGGACGGCTGCCCGTCCAGGTTCCGGGCGTCGTGGACTTTCTCGATGGTCTCGTTGCTCTCGGCCATGATCTCTTCCACCTTCAGGGTGGCCTTGCAGGCCATGACAGCGCTGGCAACGGTGCCGACCACGCCGGCGACGATCAGGATCTCAGGGCTCCGCTTCTTCAGATGCAGGCCGACCTTGTTCACGGTGCGGCTCAGGGTAGCAGTCAGTTCAGTCTTTTTCATGATAGTTAAGCCTCCTTAGAAAATGATTTGGCAATGGATGTGTAGATTTTTCCGACATTCTGAAGGTTTCCATTGAACCCCTCCAGAAGGTCGTCCAGCTTATCGTCGAATTTATCGGCGATCTGCTTCTTGGCCTTCTCGACCACTTCTTTCCGAAGCTTGGCCTCGTCGATGCGGGCAACACGGCTTGCGACCTCGTCTGTGACTCCGTCAGAGATCGAAGTGTACTGGCGCTCCACCTCGGCGTTCACTTCCTTGCGGATGTCCCGCTCAGCGGCAGCGACCACTTCGTCCGTAGCCTTCTTCACCGCGGCGGCGACTTCTCGCTGCACAGCGCTCTCGATGGCCTTGGACACCATCTTCTCGGGAATATCCACCGGGATGTCATCGGCAAGCTTGTCGATGGACGTGTCCAGCTTCTCACACAGGTTGTTCATTTTGGAGCGGGTTCCGATGGCGTACCCGATACCGACCATACCGGCCAATACGACGCCTACGCCAACGATAAGCTCCAGAGTGCTATCTTTCATGGGGCTCCTCCTCATTCAAATATTCGTGGTACTCGGATTCGGTTGCGAACAGCATCCATCTGCCATTAACCAAACCCTTGAAGCCAAAGGGCGTCAAATATCCATATCCCATAGGCTGTTAGTCCACCGGGACGGGACGGGGAAGCTTGATGAGGTAACCCTCCCGAACAGAGAGGACCCTCGCGGTGCTGATGTCGCTCCAGCCATATTTGTCGTAGGTATACGGCGCATCCAGGCCGGCCAGTTCGTAGAGGTCAAAGATGCTCACGAACCGGTACTGGGCGATGACCTCATCCATGCAGTCCAGGATCTTTTGAGCCGCGCCCCTGCTCGGGACGATTACCTCTTCATAGTCAAAGCCGCGCCGCGCAGACGCCGTATAGTCCCGACGCTCTCCCGGCCTGTCATACTGGCGGGTAGAGATCTTCGAGTAGTTGACGGTGCTCCCCTTGGACCGCCCGGTTTCCCCGTAGAGGATCATCTCGATCCCATTGGTCACGATGTCACACACCGCCTTCTTGATGGCCGGGATCAGCACGTCGCCAAGAATATAATTCTTGACATTGCCGGCGTCCTCGGAGATGAAGGTGTCGGCGAGCTTCTTAGCCTCGCTCTTCTTTCTGGTCTTTGCTCCGCCGGACACGACCGTCTGCACCTTTTTCTCGGGAACGGCGGGCGCATCCTGTTTTGAACGATTGGAGTTGGACGGATACTCTTCTGCCATTACACTGCCTCCTTTGTCGGATATAAGAGAATTGTTTTGATGTGGTGTTTGGGGTTTGTATAGCTCATGGTTCGCTTGTGGTGCCGGAATAGGAATACCATGCTGGGCGGAACCAACGGGTACAGATTCAGGATCACGCTTCCGTCTTCCGTTCGGAACAAGCGTTCATTGGGATAGTAGAAGCATTGAACCACCCGTAGGATCGCGACATCGTTCATGATCACCATCCTCGCTTAAATATAAAGCAAAAGGGAAAGCACCTTGTTATAGGTACTCTCCCCTTGGTGAACCTCTCGGTTTTCTTACTTCTCCGGCTGCTCCACCTTGGCTTCGGGCTGAGGGTCCGGGTTCTCGACCACTTCGGCCTCGATGACCTGGGGCGCCTCCGCCGCCGCTTCCTTCGCGGCCTTCTTGGCAGCCATAACCTTCTTCAGCTTCTTGAACAGGGCGATTCCGCCCAGCGTCAAGCCGCTGCCGATGGCCATAGCGCCGAAAGTACCGATCCCGGAACGCCGCGGGGTCTCCTCCTCGGTCTCCTCGATGTCCTCGACATCGTCGATCTCCTCGAACTTTACCATATCCTTCTCTTCCATGGTTGTTGCTCCTTTCAAAATATGAATTATTTTGGATAGTTCTCCATAACAGCGTGTGCGTTTTTCGCGCGTCACCAGCCCCGGTCGTACTCGTACTGCGGGGGCACCTGGAAGTCGATCACCAGGCAGGGGGTACTCGGGAACGAGGTCGAATCCGACGCCAGAACCGAGCTGAAGGCAAGCTTGATGTAGCCTTTCCCGATGTTCCACCCGAGCAGGTCGCCCACCTTTGCCTCTTCCAAGTCGATGGCGTCATAGAACTCATTCAGGGAAATATAATTGTCCATCCGAAGCCGGTCATTCAGGTCGTGGACGGCCCGCCGGATCACCTCGATGTCGGATTTGAAGTACCGAGAGCACCAGGCGTCATAGCAAAGAGTATCGCCGTGGCCGGTATAGAGCACCTGACATTCCGTGACAGGATGCTTCTCGATCCGTTCCTTTGCCACCGCATCCCGGATCGTCTGCTCTTTCTTTTCACCGATGACCTCAACGACCTTGTCCTGATACTCCCTCAGGGCCGTTTCCGCACAGCTGTAGGCCGCTGCCAACGCCGCGTTCCGGCGAAGATTGACGGACGTCGAGCCCACCAGACAGGCGATGGAAGCTCCTCCGACGATTACGGACGGAAGGTAACAGGTCCAGGTCGCCTTGACTACCTCCACTTTGGTGAGCTCCCTGTTCTCATCCACCTCGCGCTCTCCGATGATAGTCAGAGCTTTCGGTGTGGCGCGGACCGCCATAATGGTTGTTGTGATCATGCCTGCGATGCCAATACCGGTGAGTATCTCCGGACTGTGACGTTTTGCCGCCGTCCGTACACTCTTCACCGCATTGACGAGCGTTTGCTTGTCCATCAGAAAACTGTCTCCTTTCAAATCATTGCTCTGATCGTATCTGCTGTGTCCATTGCGATCTTGAAAATTTTCTGCATTTTCGGAGAACTTGCATAGTGCCAATACTGCACCATGCGAAACCAGAACGTATCTATGGTCGTTTCTGCCAAAATATCCAGGCGGGCCATAAGGTCCTGCATCAGCTCGTCGCAGGCCCACCGGATGTACGCACGATCCTCAAACTCCTTGTCCCAGGGGACTCCCGGACGTGCTTCCGGAAGATCCCTGAACCATTTGATTCGGTCAATCACATCAAGCGGATACATGTTCTCACCTCGCAAACAAACGGGAGGAGCCCGTGTTAGGACTCCTCCTCTTCTTCATGTTCTTCTTTGTCTCGCTTGGCGAGCGCCTCATTGACCTTTTCCTCGATCAGGGCCTCCTGCTCCTTACCGTTGGCCCAATTGGACAGCAGCGTTGCCGCAAATCCGAGGCTAGTGGCAAGAATCGCCAAAAGCTTGATCGTGTCACGTTTCCTTCTCATGAAGCGTTTACCTCCTTTCCATAACAGAGATTGTGTTTTTTGCGTTTCAGCGATAGTCCGGCGGCGGGGAACCAGGTTGTTCCACGTCGATGATGTAACACTCGATCTCGCCGCTAAGACCGTCGTCCACCATAGACCGAACATGGTTGAAGTCGATCCAGTAGAACTCATTGTCACCATCGACCCACCAGCCGACATCATCCCCGCCAGGGATCGGCTCAATATCAAGGAAAGCGTAGAACTCATTGAGCATCACGTTTCCTCTCAGGGCAAAGTTCCGGTTGACACGATACTCCGCCTGAAGGACCTGGCTGATGGTGGCCTGAAAATATCTTTCGGACACCGAGTCATAGAACAGCCTCAGCTCCTCATTCGCTCCCTCGAATTCCAGGCTTGAATCCCCGATGATACCGGGGGCAACGGGAGCCCGGCCGCTGCTTTTCTCTGCGGCGATCTGTCTCATGATGTCTCTGTGAGCTTCCTCGCCAAAATTCTCGCGAACCTTCCGCCTGTAATCGTTGTAAGCCTGGCTCACCAATCCGTAGGCGCTGGCAAGGGCCGCCTGTTGACGCCTGTTCAGAGCGTTCGCCCCAAATATACAGGCAATGGTAGAACCGCCGACAACGACGGCCGGGACATAGCATTTCCAGCAGGACGCGACCGCCTCTTTCTTGGTGTAAGCGTTCGGGTCGCCGTCATGATTGATACAGCTGTCGGTGTGGACCAGCGTCAGAGCCTTCGGAGTTGCTTTTGCCGCCAGAACAGCGGTCGCCACAACCCCCGCGGCCCCGATGCAGGTCAGGATCGTCGGAGAGTGCTTCTTCAGAAACTTCTCCGCTTTGGGAATCAAACCAGTCGGGATTTTCATAAACGACTCCTCCTTTCAAAATGTGTTAGAACTGACATCAGGGAACATACGGAATTTGCTCCACGTCGCCGCCGGCCACCGTGACTGACTGCATCATCGTTCCAGTTTCCTCGTCGAAGTAGATAGACGCGGCGGTATTATCCCAGTCGCGGAACTGGTCGGCCACATTCTTGCCCTGAGATTTCCGAAGAGCGATCAGCTCCTCGTGAACGACCCGCCGCCATGCCCGGGCAATCGGCTTCCGGCTCTGAGCGAGGATATTGTAAAGGCCGGTTTCCGTGATGAAGCTGACAGACCGCCTCTGGCCGCCGGTCACCATCGGAAGGGTCATCCGCTCATCGGCCTCGCACAACTCAAGCATTTTCCAGACATTGCCGTCGCTGTACTCGATCAGCTGCGCCACGTCCGTAGCCCTGAACAAGGGCACATCCAACGAGCTGTAGATCGGCAGGGTTCGCTCCTTAAATATCACATTGCCCACGATTTCCATGTTGCTCATATCTCCTTTCAATGAGGCGGTTCTCCGCCAATTAACGTCGTAAGAACTTCAAAAGCAGTATCATATGCGATGCAAAATACCAAATTGTTGCGAGGACCGTCTAAGGTGTACTCGTTCATAAGGTTCATAAACCCCTCGACAATGTCCCAGGGAGAGGTGTCCGGCTTTTGGAGGATCAAATCCCGTATTTCCATCAACGACCATTTTTCAAAGCTGAGCTCCGTGAGACGATTTTTATTTGCGTATGGCAGCTCAATGTTGATGGTATGGATCGTCTCTTCGATGTCCGCTAAAACTCGATCGCGCATTGGCCTTTCCTCCCTTCGCAAAAATAATAGGAGCCCCTGCCAAAGAGCTCCATATCGCCGAGAAACAATGTGGGACTCGAACTCCACATGTACAGATTTTTGGTCTGTTGCTCTACCATTAAGCTAACTGTTCCTCATAATAGGGCATGTATTCTTCGCGCAGAAAGGCCAAGAGCCCCTGTTCAGGGCTCCGCCTTATCTCCTTTCTCTTCTTTTTTCTTCTGACACATGCTTTTGATTTTGGGGTACATTGCAAAGAATATCGTTCCATAGATTCCTACCAACGGGCACTGTATGGCGATGTAGAAAAATCCTACGAACGCCGCCACACAAATTGCGGTCAGCAAAAACACCTTGACGAAATCGTTCTTAAACATATAGACTCCTCCTCTAATAATTGTGTTTCTTCATTAGAGAAGGTGTTTTTGACGCGGCACATTTTGGGGAAAAGGGAAAAGCCCTTGTTAGGGCCTCCTTTTTTCTGGAGTCACTTCAAAACCTTCATAGACGCCAGAATATCAGCCATGCGTTCCCCATGCTTTCTCCGGTCGTCGATTGCCAGCCACTCCTGATTGGTCAGGGGCCGCCGAAGCCTCCAGTAGTGCCCGAGGGACCGGTCGTAGCAGTACAGGTTCCTGACCGTTTCCTGCTTATGCAGGTTGATCCTCCGGCCAACGACCTTGATGACAGTCGTTGCTCCGGCGATGACAACCGGCGTAAACGTTACGATCTCGTTCCTGTGCCATTCGACCCAGTTCCGGGCGCTCTGAAGCTTCTCACGAACCTTGTCCTTGAAGCCGGCGGTTTTCTCCTCCTGAGATACCTCTGAGAATCTTAAAATTCTGCTCATAGTTTCTGTCTCCTTTCAAGTTTTGTTCGGATGTCTCCATAACAGAACTTGTTTTTACCGCCTTTTGATGGTGACCTGGATCTCGTCGCCCTCAATGATGGCTTCCAGCTTGAACCGCTCCGGGGAAGAAACGACCTCCTTGAGCAGGGAGGGCTTTTGCCGCTTGTCTTCCTCCAGCCGTTTGAACCGGAGTGAAGAAATATCCAGCCGGCTGATGATTTTGTTTACGATTTCAGGCATACCGCTTCTCCTTTCATGATTCGGTAAGAAAAGCTAAGAGCCCCTGCTAAAGGGCTCCCGCTTTCTCTTTTCTATCTCCTTCTTAAGATGGCGCGAATGATTAGGTAGATAATTGCTCCCGCAATGATCACATCCCCGAAAATCAGGAATATGACAATGCCACCTGCTCCCAAGGCTAACACCGCCATGACCCCGATTGCGAGAATCGCAAACAGCAGGATCAGAAATGTTACCATTCGTCGCACCTCCTTTCACAATAGGAGATGCGTTTTTTGCGAAAAGGGAAAAGCCCTTGCGGGCTCCCCTTGTCGGACCTTACTCCTCAGCGGTCTCCTTGCTGAAGCGCCGGTGAATGGCCTCCTTGACGCTCTCGATGGGGTGGATATCGAACGCCGCGAACAGGTAGTACGCCGACATCATCAAACTGATGATGCTGCACACTCCGGCCAGCTTCAAATAGCCTCCCCAGGTGATGGGCTTCTCGGTCCATTTCTGCTTCTTCATAATACAAAACCTCCTGAAAAATTTTGGGTCTTCTCATAAGGGAAGGTGTATTTTTCGCGCAAGGAGAAAGAGCCCTTGTTAGGACTCCTTCTCATAGAACTCAAAAATAGTGTTTCTTAGGAATGCTTTTCCAGCTTTCGATTTGGTTCAGTTCCTCCCCGATGCGCTTTAATGTCTGTATAGCATAAAGCGACACCGCTAAATTTGTGATACCAATAATCGTTAGGAATGTCCGTTCGACTTTCACTATTATCACCTCCATAAAGGGGCGTGTATGTAGTGCGATTATTTTTTCTCAGGTCCGACCCATCCTAACTTTACTAACTCGCTTGCACGCTGTTTGACATCTTTATCAACACAGAGTCTGCTGCCCCAGATGAAGAAAAATATCCAGCGAACGATAGGCTCGCTCTCAACCCACCACCAGACATCCAGGGGCTTTCCGGTAATGGGCGATTCCAGCAGATGGGCCACAATTTCACCCTCGTCATACTCTGTATACTTGATGAGCTTCAGCCGCGTCATGATGTCACAAACCCACATCTGCTTATTGTTCAGCGCGGACATTTGCCATGCTACTTTCTTCGTAAATATCACCACTTTCAAATGCATTCAAAGAAAAAAGGAAAGGGGCCTGTTACAGCCCCAATTCCTCAAACCAACGCATAGCTTCGGTGTCTTCGATGTCGCCGTTTTCATCGGGTACAAGCACCCTGCTGATGATGTGACTGTCATTCTTAGCTCCCAGCACCTCTTTCAGTGCGCGAGCCAAGTTGACAATCGCCTCTTTTTTTGCCGTGGGCGTTTACCTTTACAACTTCTCGATACATGTCAAATACCTCCGTTTTATTTGGTTTCCATAAAGGGCTATGTAGGTTTCGCGGTTAAATATCACGCCGATCAAACACTGTTTCCCACCGTTCCTTCGGTAAAGGTTTCATTTTCAGCGCCCACATGATTTGCCGGATGGTCACGGTAGGGTAGAGGCCGTCCGTACAAGCTTCTGCCCGGCTGTCAAAGAACTCCTTGAAGCCGGGATGTAAATATAAGGCGTCTGTCAGCCATGGGTCCACCTCTGTCCAGAATGTACTCTTCGTTTCCGGATCAAACCGCTGCTGTATCACGGCCAACCCTTTGCCGCCGATTTCAAAGAGCGTACAGCTGTCATAAACCGGGTGTTCACAAATATAACGCCGGCCGTACATCGACAGGTAGATGGCAGGTTTTTCGTAGTGGTAGCGCATCAGTTCCTTTCGGTGATGAACCCGTCGAAGATTTCGGCCTCGTGCCCCTCTCCAGGAAGACTTGCCTTCGGGCCATAGCCGACCCAAGCGGCGGCAACGGACTCACCCAGGGCATTTTGCTCTTCCTGATAGAAGGCAAATATCTGTTCCTGGACCGGCTTCGTGACGTCGATTCTGCGGCAGTCATAGCCAACCTTGTCCGAATCATATCCCAGCTTTCGGGCAACCAAGTCGTAGAACTCAACAATACCGCAATAGCACTCCTCTTTTGTGAGGACGACTGTTCTCTTATTAGCCATACCGCTTCTCCTTTCAACGCATAAAAGAGGAGCCCCTGTTACAGGACTCCTCGGTGTAGTGGAACTTATCCAGCTTTCTTCTCGGCGCTTTCGATTTTCGTGAGAATGCGATCGCAGACGATCATATCCCGCATCAACAGCGGCAGTCGCTCCTCCCGTCCATTCCTCTGACAGCACTGGTAGGCGGCCACCGCCCTGAGATACATGTTTGAGATCATCTCGATGATTTCTTCTCGCGTCATGCTTGCTCCTCCTTGATAAAAATTGGATTGGCTCCATAAAGGAGGATGTTTAGGGTGCGGTAATCAATATTCATGGATAGTTTTCCCGGTTCTCAGCTCAAGAGCCTTTGCGAGATCCGTTGTTGTGTATTCATACTCAAAACCATCGTTATCCTGCATGATCAACTTACTCGGCTGGTTCTTGTAATGGAAATGGAGTCCATAAGACCAGCTATCGCCTCCATCATGGTAGGTGACGATCAGAACATCGTTCAAATCGCCGGATTCCATTTTTACTTTGTCGCAGCCTTCGTCCCCATTTCCATCAGTGAAATAGTAAACGTATCCCTCGTCAAAATCTATGATCCAGTAGATGTCATAGCTCGGCCCTCTGCTCACATAGGAGAACACGCCGGAATTTCCGTTTTTAGCAGTTTCGTAGTCATTTGTAGAGTAGCTGACCGAGTTCGGCTCTTCCGGCGCTGTTGAGTTGACGGGAGGTTGTGTTTCATTCGGCTCAGTATGATTAGGAGGTGTATCGACAGGTTCTGTTTGTTCCGGAGTTGTGCTAGTAAGTTCGGAGAATTCCTCAGAGGGAGGGGCGGTCTTTTGGGGAGGTTCTTTTCCAAGGGCTTCGGACGTATCCATCCGGACAAACATTGTCTGATTCCCCTCATAATTGACATTCAGGTGATAGCCGTCCTCATTTACCCCTCTGAAGTAGTCATCGCCCTTGCTGTAGTCAATCGTAAACCCGGCGTCATAACACCGGTCGACGTATTCGTTGTAATCTTCTTTGGAGGTCTCTCCAACATAGATCACAAAGCCGTTTTCGCTCTCCCAGGACACTGTTCCAAAGTTAGATTCCGGGACAGGGATAGAGCTTGCAATTTTGCTTTTCGGCCAGCTAAACTCGCTGAAATTGGCCCCTACAGAAGCCTTGACAGTGATGTTGATTTCCTTATCGTCTTTCCAATACCGGAGTTCGATAAAATATCCGTCCTCATCATAGGCGGAGAAAGCGTAATCTTCCTTGCTGCTGTCGATTATGAAGCCTTTTTTCTCGCAGCTCTCGACAAATCGCTGGTAGTCCTTCTCCGTGGCGTCAAAAGCGTCTGCCATCAAGACGTCCGAAGTCTCGACGGTGATCTCTCCTTTTTTTACAGGCGGCCCGGGAAGACGGTTCCCAAGAGAGGTGTCGGGCCATTCCAGACGGCTTCCTCCGCCGCATCCGGAAAGGGCAAATATAATCATCAGAGCCAGGACAAGGGCCAGTATCCTTTTGCATTTCATAGTAAATTCTCCTTTCACGTTTCGCCGGGCGAGTATTGTCTTAAGATTTTATGTTTTCAGAAGGGTATCATTTCGTATGTACATACGAAATGTCGATGGGCCCATCGACGAAAAATTTTTCATGCGGATATCCGCATGACGTGTTGGAGGCCTCCAACACGATACCTTTCTGTTCACAACTTGCCATACCCGTATGGGCAGGTCATACAGCCGGGGTAGAGACAATCACAGGTGTAGCACTCTTTTCCAGGCGGTTCCGCGCCAATAAAGTTAAAGAAGTCGGCGCGAGTAAAGACTTGTCCGCATCCCAAACAGACATAAGTTCCGTCTTCTTCTCTCCATTTGACCTCGGAGCCGCAAATATCACATAAGACCTCGTTGCCATCCTCATCGTAAACGTCACTATATAAATCGTCCGTAGGCGCTAACCCAAGTCCGTCAAGCTCCTCTTCGGCTCCCGGCAGAGGACAACGGCCCCATATAGCGCCGTATTCGTCTCTATTCCTGCTCATCATATGCTCCTCCTTCGCAAATATCAGAGACCGATAACACGAATTATAGCACATTGCGGGCCATTTGTAAAAGGGGAAAGCGAAGAGCCCGCGTATTTTACGCAGGCCCTACGCCCTGGAGCTTTCTTCTTACCTTTTGGTCTTGAACTTGTTGATGAGATTGCGCATCATGGACGACGTGATGCTGCCGGTCTCCTCGAACTTGAGGCCCTTCCTGAACCAGTGCCCGTAGCACACCAGGGGCAGTCCGATTTCCACCATGGCAATGCCGGCCCGCATCAAACGGTCGACTTTCTGGTCTTCCAGTTGAGACTCCTTGAGCTTGAGGTCACGCTCCCTGGCCGCGGCCTCATCCGCCGATTGAGCTTCTTTGAGCTTGAACTCCCGTTCTTTAGCCGCTGTATCAGTGGCGGCTTGGCTTTCTTTGAACGTCAATTCTTTCTCTTTCAAAGCCTCTTCGGCGCGATGCTGCTCGCGATCCATTTCGCGCTTCTCCCGCTTGTCTTCGGCGTCCAGTTGGACCTTCGTCTCGTTGACTCGGGCCTCGTACAATGCCGTCAGGTTCTTGACTGCCGTGGTCTGCTCCTGCGACCCGGCCTGGAGGGACTTCAGCCCTTTGATCTGGCTGATGATCTCCGCGTCCATCAATTTGTTGATCTCTTCCATTTTGTATAGACCTCCTTCATTTTTAGATGGCTCCATAAAAGCAGGTGTTATTCGTGCGAGATAAGATTTTCACGTTTGACCCGAAGCACCACGAGTTTCCCATGCTCCAGTGTGTCCGGATTCTTTTCCACTTCAAGGAACAAATACGGCGGTTCGGAGGGATCGGAGTGATCGACCCGGAGAGATCCGATAGCTTTTGCATAAATGAACACACTGGCCGCCACAGCGCCGACCAAAAATCCTCCAACCAGAGCGAGCAATATCCACATGACGTATACCTCCCTTCTAAACTGTTTTTCAGATTTTTCTACCCGGGAATTTTTCAGGATACCAATTTAGCACACTTTTCTGTCACCTGCGTCTGGAAAATATAAAAGAGAGGAGCCCTTGTCAGGACTCCGTCTCCTCGGAGAATGCCTCCAGCAATTTGTTCCACGCCTCCGCTTCCAGGTCATCAAGGCCGATGAAGCCCGCCGCCTTTGTTATGTCCTCTCGGTACATCCGCTTGCTTCGACAGAACATCTCGGTGTAGAGGGAATCCGACCTGGACTTATCCAGTTCGAGCTCCACACTCTGTAAGATGTTATCGAGGTTCCCGGCCGACCGATACAGACACATGACGATTCTTCTCAGCTCCTCGACTGCGCTTTTCGCTTTGGTTTCGTTCATAGCTGTCACCTCCATAAAAGAGCCTGTTACGTATGCGAAAAGTGAAGAGGCCGCGTTTCCGCAGCCCCTTCGGGTTTACTTCTTTTTGTCCTCCGTCAGGTACTTGTCCATCGCCTTGTCCATCTTGTCCATCAGCTTGTCCTGCTTCTCGAACATGGCGCAGCAGAGATCGCACATCCGGTTGAGCAGACGGAGCGCCTTGACGTTGGTCATGACGTCGTCGGCGTCCATACTGGACACAGACGACTGCATAGCCGACGCCAAAAACAGCTCCTTGGTCCCCTCCATCGTCTCCTTGAACTCCTTGCTCAGATTCTTGTCACTAAACATAACTGTAACCTCCGATGTAATAAGATTTTGGTTTTACCTTTTGGTTTCCATAAAGGGACGTGTAGATTTCGCGCGGAAGAGGCAAGAGCCCTTGTTACAGGCTCCCCTCTTTGAAACTCAGCCTCACAAGATGACTTTCTTGTCTCCGGCGATGACGTTCCAGCCGTCACGGACGTTTTTACAGCTCATGAACACGGTCGCGATAAAGACCGCGCCGATCCAGAACCCCGTAAAAATTCCTCCGAAATAGCTCTTCAATCGCTTCATGATAACAACTCCTTCATGTAATATTATTCTGGGTTTCCATAAAGGGGCATGTTAGATTCGCGGAGTGTCACCCTCTCGCCTTGCTCAACAGCCAAAAGAACTTTCGATAAAGGTCGTAGTAGACATCCTTGGAACACGGGATGTTGGCCTGTGCCTTCAGATGTTCATAAGAAAGTCCTTCTGTGACCGCTTTGAGAATATAAGGCTGGAGGTCACAGTCAGTTTCATGTGCAACCTTTTTCAGCAGTTCCATTCGCTCCGAATAAAACAACTTGGCTTCGGCGCACCGGGCGGTAGGATCGCTTACCGTATTGGTGTGAGCCGCGGGGTTCTGCTCGCAAGGGCGGCCGCTTAAGCCGTCTAAAGCTATGTAGGCTTTTCTCCAAGACGGATACTGGAGGCAGAAATGCTTCAGCTCATAGTAGCGATGTCGATCAATCCAGTATTTGTTCTTGCAGGACAGGGCCGGTCTGATGGTTGTGCTCATTTCACTGCTTTTCTCCTTTCCATTTGTACCCGGTTTCTTCGTATAGACGCTTCGGGGAGATGTAAAAGTTGATACGTCCGTACTTCGAGTTCATTTCCTCGATACTCGTCACCAGCTTACCGTTCCTGGTAGCCTTTCCAATGGGCAGCCAACCTGAGATAATTCCGGCTCGAACCCAGGAAGCATCCTTGCCATACACCCTGGCAGCTACCAGAACAGGGACTGAGCCGGTTTGAAATTGCTCGTCCATCTGCGTTTACCTCCTTTCAACGGCTATTCTAAGTTAGCGACCGCATCGAAGTACAAACAACTAAAGTGGAAAAATAAAGACCAAGAGCCCTTGTTATAGGGCTCCGGCCTCGTTGGTTTACAGTACCAACAAACCTTCCCGTTCCAGGATGTCCTTGAAAATCATGCAACTCTCAATCGAGTGCAGACGGATGCTGTCCATATACTCGCGGCGGAGACCTCTCCGATTGTCAATCGCGTACACATGCTCGATGCTCGGGCATTTCGCCTTAAGCATCCTGGCCTGGTACATGATGTTGTAAATCGAGATCTCCTCCTCGTAAAGACAGTAATACATCTGCGCGATATACTGCTGATCTGCTCCGGCAATCCCGTAAAGAATGACTTGATACATGTCTTTCACCTCCATAAGAGGCGGTGTTGGTTTGGCGCAAATATAAAAGAGCAAGAGCCCGTGTTGGGGCTCAAACTCATTAGTGGCAGAACATCAACCGGTTTCCAACTGTAGGCCTTCTCGTGCTGAACTCCCGCATGAAATGCTCCGCGATCGTCTCCCGCTTCTCCTTGGTGATGAACCGGACGCTCACCATGTTTCCGTCGGACTGATACAGCGAGCCATGCACCTCCACTTCAATGGGTGTGCCGGTCTTTGCATACTGCCCGGCGAAAGCCTGAACGTCCAAATTCTCCTCCAGCGGAGTAATGATCTCGATCTCGTTGTTTTTCTTAAAAAAGCTCATTGTGAATCTCCTCTCAAATATAGAAAATTTGGTTATTGTCTTTCCACAAAAGGGTGTGTGAATTTGGCGCAAAAAAAAGAAGAGCCCCTGTTCAGGGCTCCTCAATCTTTGAGATTTCATCTTCTAAGACTTCAATAAAGTAAATAGTCATGTCGAGCTGGCCTATCCTTCGATTGGCGCTTACATCATCTGTTGTTCTGATCAACTTGATTGTAAACTCCTCTTTTTTGGAACGAAGCCGCTTGACAATTTCTTGCAGTGTTTTCTTATCCATATTGATCACCTCCATAACAGGATATGTTCTTTCTGCGTCTTCCATCGTGTCATAGTCATTTCGCAGGGGTAATCTTCAAATCCTGTCGTCTCATATGTGATCAACCCTTCCAGAACACCGCGAATGACCTCTGCTTCATACTGCTTGTACGGGAACAAGGTATCGGGTAATACGCGGTGTAAGGCTCCGCACCCGATACACCGAAGACGCCGAAGTTTAACTCTTGTAGTTCTCCGTGCCTTCGTCCGTACAATTCTTCTGACGCTATCGTAATGCTTCAAATCGCCGCCACACTTCGGGCAAAAAGGCATCTCCGCAGTAACCATTGGTACGGCCTCCTTATCTTAAGTTAGGAGCGCGTCACAGTAATTAAAAATTTTATGTAGGAATTACTTGACAACTCCTACACTATGATATATGATTATTGCGGCGAAACAAAGGGAACCGACGGAGAAAACAAAAAAAAGAAAGAGCCCTTGTCAGGGCTCCTCCAAAGTCTTTGAGTATGATTGTACTGTCTGGTGCAATCTGTTTCCAAATTCGCTTAATTCTTTAGATGGCGGAACGATCCAAATAGAACGCTTGAAATTGATCAATCCCTTTCTTATTTCTCCTCGTTCGATTTGTTCGCTTGCTTTCTTCACGAAATAAAGCGCAATCTGGTATCTAAGATTTTTCAGCATTGAAAATCATCTCCTTTCCACAAAAGACGATGTAGTTTGTGCGTTAAAATAAAAAGGAAAAGATCTCGTTGCCTGCGTTGTCATAGACTCGGCAGATAGCTTCTCAGCTATCATTCGCGCTGCTTCTTCTTTTCCATAACAGTCCATGTATTTTTAGCGGAGGTGTCAATCATGCTTATCAAATGTCCAGAGTGTGAACTGCAAGTCAGCGATAAGGCTCCGGCCTGTCCACACTGCGGTTATCCTATGAAGTCAGCAGTTAAACGAAAACCGCGTGCCGCAAATAATAAACGACGACGCCTTCCCAATGGCTTCGGTCAAATCAGCGAAATAAAAAACCGCAACCTTCGTAATCCCTTTCGGGCGATGGTCACGGTTGGTAAAACTTCAGACGGTAGACCCATTTGCAAGCCGCTTAAACCGGAATCCTACTTTCCCACATACAATGACGCCTACGCAGCCCTCGTAGAATATAACAAGAATCCCTATGACTTAGAGCCATCTATCACAGTGAAAGAGCTCTATGATAAGTGGTCGGCGGAATATTTCAAGACCTTGAAAGCGGAAGGAAGCGTTCGTGGTGTTGAATCGGCCTGGGCCTACTGTTCGGCAGTTTATGACATGCGAGTGATGGATGTCCGGGCCCGTCATGTAAAAGGCTGCATGGAAGAGGGAACAGCCAAGGTCAGAGGAAAAGAGCAGCGCCCGAGCGCATCAATGAAGAATAAAATCAAGTCCTTGTTTAATCTCATGCTCGACTATGCTCTTGAATATGAGCTGGTAGATCGAAACTACTCCCGGACATTCAACCTCACCGAGGAAACCATCAAGGAGATTCAAACCGTTAAGCAAGAGCACATTCCATTCACCGAAGAAGAAATAGCACAGCTTTGGGCCCATGTCGATGATAAACGGTTCGTAGATGTCATGTTGATTCAGTGTTACTCAGGCTGGCGTCCGCAAGAACTTGGCCTTCTGGAGCTGGAGAACGTGGACCTCGAAAACTGGACATTCAAAGGTGGTATGAAAACTGACGCCGGAATGGATCGTGTCGTTCCCATCCATTCAAAGATACGCCCTCTTGTTGAACGAAAGTACAAAGAGGCCATGTCGATCGGAAACAAATATCTCTTCAACTGTACAGATGGCAGAAGCGGAAAACCCACGATGATGAACTATCAGCGATACCAAAAGGGTTTCGCCATGATCAGAGATGAGCTTAAACTAAATCCAGAACACCGTCCACATGATGGAAGAAAGCACTTTGTCACGGCTGCCAAAAAGGCCAACGTGGATGAGTATGCCATCAAATATATGGTCGGTCATAAGATTTCGGACATCACAGAAAAGGTCTATACCCAGCGAGAATTTGAGTGGCTGAAAGCAGAAATCGAAAAAATAAGATAGTGTGTTTAAGAGGCGCAGCCCGACAGTGTGTATGTTTATGCATTGTTCGGGCTTGTGCTGGTAGTGTAGGAATTTGTGTATAGGAATAATATAGAAGTAATGCAGAAGTTATCTACATTCCAACAAAGTTTTCCACTTCTATCTACTGCTGAAACTATTGATATAGCAGCGATTAGCGGCAGTTAAGGGCGGTAAATCTGAGAGAGTGTTTCTATGAAAGAAGCACAAAGTCCCGCAATTCCAAGGCTTAAACGGTCAAGGTGTAGGAGTAGTCAAGAAGTAAACGACTCTCCTACACCTTTTT